>Ga0181459_100087_pt2 | contig 14716 bp, 8 predicted proteins | sample InSIn2SAF170_FD_119060 | JGI IMG/M metagenome (GOLD analysis project Ga0181459, IMG submission 119060) | Clean room microbial communities from NASA Spacecraft Assembly Facility at Jet Propulsion Laboratory, Pasadena, California, USA -... ...
GTCCATTTTGTATTTGGAGAGGGCACCGGGGATATAGTTCTCGACTAGGATGTCGGAGGTTCGTACGAGGTCGTGTAGGATGGATTGACCGTGTGGATGTTGGAAGGAGAGAGCTAGAGAGTGTTTGTTTCGGTTGACCTGGAAGAAGGGGTTTAGTGCGGGAACCGGGGTTTTGGACTTGATATCATGGAGGGAGGAAGCTTACGCCAATGAAGTAGGCACTTTCGCCGGGGCCTTTGCGGTCGCTCTCAGCGTTGTACTTTGCGTAGGGTGGTCCCCATGCTCGAGTATCATCACCCCTTGTAGGGTGTTCAACTTTGATAATTTCTGCTCTGATATCGAAAATGTCAGTCTATGTGAGCAGCAGCTTTCATGAAGGCAGGTACAAATGCCAAGCATCTTGGCGCCATCCATTCAACGTCTGGGGCGTGACTGCGGAAGGAAGCTGGCAGGTCCACAGCCTTTCATACTTGAACGTAAGAGGTCGTTGCTGCCTAGAATCCCTACCTATGGTTGGGTAAAAGTCAAATACGTACGTACCCAAGATCTCCTAGAATTTGTGTAGAATATGGCTAAGCTTGAGTTAGTGGTTGAGTGTATAAAAAGAGTATTTCGTGGCAGTGGTGATGCAGGAGCTTTTGTAAGGTATACTTACTCCAGCCAGCACTCTCGTCATATCAAGTACTCGTATGCCGCTTAATGGTCCCTTTGCATCCGTGTCTGTCTTTCGAGGTGGGTTTCGTAGTGACTGAGAAGCTGCAGCTTGAAGCCATCTTTGTTGCTGCCGCGGGAGGACAAAATCGGCCTGACACCTGTGACAGACTGATGGGATACTACCCGAGAATCTTTTAAACAGTGCCCTAGAAGGTGCCATGCTATGTTAGTGGATGGAATGGGTTCGAAATTACAAGCTGGAAAATGAGCAAAATGCTCCTAAGAATACCAATGTGATATGAAGCTATGGACAGCGGACTTCTCCTACTGACGTTGCTGGTGCTACGCAAATCTACGTCCCGAGGTATCTGAGCCAAGCATAATCCACCAATTTCGCTCCCTAAACTTCAACTGTACTCGAGTAGATAACTTCACAAGCACGCATTTTCAGTCAAGCTGCGTAATTAAGACATCCAAAAAGTTGACGCTCTTACCAAAGCTGTGATACTACGCTATCTGGCAGGCGATCATGCATCAGCGTGCTACACGCTCTTGTGTTTAGCTGTGGCGACCACATTATGAGTACTTGTTTTCATCCTGCATGCATTGTGAACTAGATCACAGTGGGTGAATTTGTTAAAGGTCATGAGTACCTACTGTAAGTACTGCCTGTCAGGGTATGTCGAGAGACTTCGTCATCGTTAGTCTTGAGAAACACTTGACTGATGGTGTTATAAATTGATTGATTCAATGATAGTAAAGGTCGAGGATCACGGCTATAGGCACTAATGTCTAGTCTGGCAAGTGCGTGCCCCGCACTCTGTGGTAACAGGTACAACAGACGACGGTGAACTACGAACTGAAAATGATCGTTGACCACGGCAGCAACACTTGATTATTCTAGCGAACAGGAGGAACAGTTCCAACATGAGCCACGAAGACAACCCCAGCCGTTGCGAGGACATGACCAATGGGAATGATGCCACCCCCAATCTCGGTCATGAGAACATTGAGATGATACCAATAACAGCACCAGCACCAGCACCCCAACAGCCAATAGAGCAGTTAGAAGTGCAGACCAGTCCGACAGAAGACGACACAGTCTATCCGAACGGGCTAAAGCTGTGGCTAGCTTTTATTTCGCTATGCATCGTATCACTGCTATACGGTCTCAACCTGGCTATCGTTGCCGCAACAATACCCACTCTGACTGACCACTTCAAAAGCATCAACGACATTGGCTGGTACTCGTCGGCATATTCACTCATGATTGCTAGTTTCACCATCACCTACGGTAAGCTTTATAGTCAGATTTCCGCCAAGAGAGTATACCTCATCAGTATCGCCATATTCCAGCTCGGGTCTCTGCTGTGCACAATAGCTCAGAGCTCATCAATGTTCATCTTTGGCCGTGCTGTGCTAGGTATTGGGGCTGCCGGTGTCGATTCGGGATCATACGTGATCTTGTCGCGACTGTTCCCGCCCAACAAGCGACATTTGTGGATCACAGTCATGGGATCTGCACTAACGGTTGGCCTCGTTAGTGCACCTCTTTTAGGCGGTGTTCTGATTGATTGGATTGGCTGGAGAGGATGTTTCGGCTTCAGTATACCCTTGGGTGTGGTGGCCATGGCCTTTGTGTGGTATGCCTACAACGAAACTACTGGTACCTCACGTGAAGACCATACGCTCTCGCTGTGGAACAAGGTACAACGCTTTGACTGGCTCAGTACACTCCTTATGCTACCATCATTTACTTGCCTACTATTGGCACTACAATGGGGCGGTATTCGATATGCGTGGAGAGACGCTCGCGTCCTAGTGCCACTTTTCGTTTTCGCCATCCTGATATTGGCCTTTGGCTATCGCCAGTACCGAATGAAGGAGAGTGCGAGTCTGCCACTACGCATTATCAAAATGAGGACCGTGTTGGCCGCTTGTTGGTTCGGCTCCTGTGCCAACACCACTCTCGCTATCACGGAATACTACATGTCCATCTTTTTTCAAGGCGCAATGGGTTACTCTGCGTTCCAATCGGGCATTCGTATGACACCTCTTTTGGCTGGCATCACAATTGGAAGTTTGGGTGGTGGATTCGGTGTCAAGTGGTTAGGCTATTATAACCGTGAGAGACTCATCTTTTCTTTTCCCTGGTGGTTCTCAGAAGGATGATTGAGCGCAGCCGTCATTTCAATTTCTGGTGTTTATGCTAAGCTGAACTAGCATTCATGATTGCAACCACAGTACTGGCCCCTGTGGCTTCCGGTCTATTGACTACGATAAAATTCGACGACAGTGAGGTCAAGGTACTTTGCCTACTCGGCTTCCTCGGATTAGCAGTCGGTATTGGACTTCAGGTGAGAAAATACAGTTCCACATGCACCACTTCTCCACGAAGACCGCAATTACTAACTCTTGTACGTGCGTGCCACAGGGTCCCCTCATGGCGTTACAAAGCACCATGAACAAGCGTGATCTGCCCATCGCCATATCTGCTTTCGCATTGACTAGCACTCTAGCCAGCTCCGTATGGGTCGTCGCATCAGCCTCGTTGTTCACGAGCCGTCTGAGGCACGAGATGGCGATTTACAGTCCATCTACCAATGTCACGCAGGTCGTCGACGCGGGGTTGTCGGACATACGAAGCATGGTTGGTCCAGCGCGTTTGCGTGATGTGTTGCTGGGATATGACAAGGCAATTACGCAGACATTATATCTACCACTGGGATTGACGGCGGCAACAATCATCGGTTCTGCCTTGATCGAGTGGCGCTCAGTTAAACAGAAGCAAGTCTGAGGAGTCTCATGACTGACTGTAGAGTAAAATATCGCAGAATAGGTAAGTAGGATTATTGTATTTATATACTTACTGTACTGCACGCTGACTACTATCAACATCGAGTGGATCTCTTTCGACACACCTTATGGTGATTGCCATCCTGCGGCTAATAATCGTGTCTGTTCAGTAAAGGGCCTCTTCTATACATCCCATAAAAGGACTAACCATTCCCTAATTTCATCCACCATCCTTCCCATCCTGCTTCACAGGCTCATTCTCTTTCGCTTGTTCGTTTCTTCTTTGCTCTATTTTGAAAGCAGTCTGTTCGGATTTAGATTTCGCTAGTTCATGTTCAATCAACTCTTTATCGGCCGCGTTGTCAGGTGGTGGTATGATGTCCCTGCTAATATGGCCTAGCAAATCCGTTTCTCTCTTGCCGCTGGGAGGACTCGGTGCACGGTGATTATTAGCGCTGGTATGATTAGCGTCGTGCGATCCGGGTTTTGGTATTGATGGTGTTATGCTATCGTCTGATGGGGGCTTGTTTCTAGCACTGCCTCTCAGAGGGATTCGTTTCTTCTTTGGTTTGGAAGGCGTCTCCGCCGCCTCAGTTCCATCGCTGCCTGGTTTCTCAGTAGAGGACGTCCTGGGTGTGCCGCTGGAAATTCTGGTTGTTTCGGATTCTTCTGGTGACGTCGGTTTTGCATCCTCGTTTGGTGGTTCATCAGGAATGTCAACAGCCTGGTTATCGTGTTTGTGTGTTTCGTCATTGGAGGTTGTAGTGGTTGCTGGTTCGGCAGCGGCCACAGGCTGCGCAATTTTCTTCCTGGTAAGATAGTCATCAAGCATCGCCTTCAAAGCGGTTTGTCGCACAGGCTTAGCGAGATAGTCGTTCATGCCACTTTCGAGACATTTCTCTCGATCACCACGAATGGCTGATGCAGTCATGGCAATGACAAGCACATCTCTGACATGAGGGTCTTCATCTTTGCGGATTGCGATAGTTGCGTTGTAGCCGTCCAGGACTGGCATCTGGACGTCCATCAAAGTGATGTGGAATGGTTTCCCTTCCTTGCTTGCTCTTTGCAGGGCCTCGTAGGCCTGTTTACCATCTTCATATGCCTCACATTTAAAGCCGAGCTTCGTGACGAATGAGACTGCAATCTTTCTGTTGATCACATTGTCTTCGGCTATACAAACTCTAATCTCTTCGCGTGGGACATTGCTGAGATCGCCAAAAGTCGCCGTCGACTCTGATCTTGGCTCTGCAGATCGGGACCAGTTCGCCATAGGGTCAGGGTCCTTCGTCGCAATGTTCATGTCTGTGGGTACACTGCTGTGTTTGGGTGCCTTCTGGAATGTCAATTGGAAAAACACTGTTGTGCCTACGTTAGGTTTAGATTCAATCCAGATCTTACCGCCCAGCACGTTCTCGATCATGGCTTTGCATATGCTGAGCCCAAGCCCACTCCCACCGTATGATCGTGCTGTTGAAGAATCTGCTTGCGAGAACGGCTGGAAGAGTCGAGACAACTGCTCTGCGGTAATACCAATTCCGGTGTCTGCGACCGAAAATAGAAACTTCAACTTCTCCTGTGTCTCTGAGACCTTCTTGGATCTGACAGTGACTGAACCTTTTGGTGTAAATTTGTAGGCATTATTGAGCAAATTCATGAGCAATTGATGTAATCGTACTGGATCGCCTAGCACCAAAGTATCGTCGTTGTCAAGATCGACAATGGTTTCCAGGCCGTGCTCTTGGTTGGTGTATGACAGTGCTCTAACAACTTCGGTGATGGTCTCCTTCAGATCCAGCGGTACAGCGAACATCTGCATTTTGCCAGCCTCAAGCTTGGAGAAATCGAGAATATCATTAATGACAGTGAGAAGTGTATCTGCACAAACACGAATGGAGTCAGCAAAGCCCTCTTGATCTTCTGTAAGTTCTGTGCCTTTGAGCAGCTCCGACATGCCGATCACACCGTTCAATGGTGTTCTTAACTCATGGCTGACATTAGCCAGGAAGATGGACTTGGCTTTAGCCGCCTCCTCCTTCAGCTTGAGGTTATGTTTCGCTTCTGCTTCGGCTGCCTTCGCTTTGACCTCCGCTTCTCGAGCCGCTGCGAGTGCTCTCTTTTGCGACTCAACCATCGCAGCATTCGCGGCGCTTACCTTTCTGACCTTTCTATAGAGCAGAGCATTGCCCAGAGAGATAGCAATTTGGTTGGTGAGAAGTGTAAGAACGAGCATATTCCTAGACGTGAAGGCGCCTGAACGCCCTTCTAGGTGTATCATTCCCATCAAATGGTCGGACTGAATTATGGGGATACAAACAATGGATCGGCCTTTAGGATTTCTCTCCAAATATGCCTCTGAAACATTGCCGAAGCGCTCATCCTCAAGCACGTTGTGCACAAAAACCGTCTCTCTCGTGCGAAGAACGTAGTGTGTAATCTGCTGGGCAGCGACATCGTCCACATCGGAGAACGGAATGCCATCGGGATAAGTTCTAACTCCTCTTTCAGGATCACCACTTGCTGCCACACACCAACCATGATCATCGGAGTCGATGACTATGGCACAAAATTCACCTTGTCCTTGGACTGCATCCATGATTACCCCAACCATCTTTTCGAGCAGGCTGTTTATCTGCAACTCTGAGGATATAACCTTCGAAAATTCTAATATCGAGGTAAGGTCAAGTATATCAAGCCCTAAACCTGGAACCTCCTCGATAGCACTACCGATAGGTGGCGCTACTTTGGGCTCGACCCATCTACTAGTGTAGTCGCGCTGAGCATGCAAGCCTGGGTCGTCGTTGTCAACTAATGTAGCCACGGCATCAGTTTGTGTCTCTGCGTTGTGCGTGCGTGACGTGACTGCAGTTTCAAGTAGCCATTCGTGCTTGGCCGCTAGATGAGCAGCCACGCCAACAGCACTGATTCTGTTCCAAGCAGCAATAGCTTCTTGAATCATCACCTTTGCAGGTCTCTTTGCACCACGTGCCGCAAGGAATTCTGCTCCGATCTCCATGGCTAGGGCTTCCTCGAACAAAAAATTGTTCACCTGACAATGATCAATAGCCGCCTCGATATTGATGATCACTTGGCCGTATCTGCCAGCGAGATCTCCAATTCCAGCTTCGATGAGTTTCACCCAAGCAAAGTAATTGGTGTCATTGACAGTGATCCAAGATTCAATGAATTGCTTGAGAATGGTGATCTCCTCAACCAATGGTTGCCGTTCGTTTTCAGGCATAGTCCTCGCAACAGCGATCAAAGATAGGGCAAGATAGAACCTCACTTGAGCAACGCCTCGGTTGGACCACAAATCATCAAGAGTTGTGTTGATCATGTTTCGTCCTAGCTCAATGACCTTCTCATGGTAACCATAGCAATAGTAGACAGGTATGGTAAGACTGTTGAACATATCCGCGGCCCTGATCCTGCTCATCGTGTTTTTCGCACATATGGCATACCATTCGTTCTTCTTGCAAGTATCATCATCAAGCAGAGTGTTAACGTCGCCCAGAAGTGTTTTGCCTTGCAGAGCTCGCACAAGCTGCCGAACAGCCAGCAGAACAGTACCACCTCTGAGGTCATATTCCCAACCTTGGATATCTTCTGGAGCGTATGCACAGAACGCCTCGATTTCGGCAAGGTCTTGACCTGCCCAGAACCGTGCTGCAGCCATGCACCCGATGTTCAGCAGCGTAGCTATCTTGTCACCTGACGTGAGAGCGAAATTCAGAGGGCCCTCAAGCAAAATTGGCACATCGCTCATGGGCATGCTTACATGCGCAATGAACATGACATACAACGTCCAAGCTCGTGACTGGACATATGGGTTGTCGTGCCTTCCGTACAGCCCTGCCGCAATCTGGCCGTACAATAGCCCAAGTTCCACATCTCTGTACCGTGCGATAGCAGCAGCCGCAAGCATAGTGAAGCCAAGTCCAGCCTGCAAAAACTGACCCTTGTCTAATAACGCTTGAATGGATGATAAAACGAGTTGCAACCACTGACGTGCATCATGCCAATAGACACTGGCGATCGCTTCACTAAGAACAGTGCCTAACGCCACTACTTCTCGGTCTTCACTCCAAGGACGGGAAATGATTTCGTTCACTTCCATGCCACGTAACACTACCTCAAGCTTCCTGAATTCGACATCGAGTTCATTCCAGGTCTTGTTCGGTGTCTCGAGACCAAGGTCCGCCAAACACGTTTGAAGGTTGCTGAAGGCCTGCTCATGCTGTCCGCTTCTGTTCAGGATCCTGGCCTTTAGCACATATGAACGGGTTTTGTCAGCAGTACATCGGGCGTGCTTGAAGGTCTGATTGAGCAGACGCATAGCTTCGTCGAGATCTCCATCTTCAAAGTGCAACTCAGCAGCTGAGACGAACAATTGTAGTGTTTCATCGAATGATACGTCAGGTTGTGACTCGTCCCACGGATTGTCTTGCAAGAGCTCTAGGCAAATCTTGTAGTACCACAAAGCTGTTCGTTTGCCACCTTGTTCCGCACTCCTGATGGCTCCACGCCATAATACATCCCTATGCTGAGTCCTTGCCTTTACACGTGCTTTGATCAATGCGCTTGCTAGGCATATATGTCGAGCGAGCGGATATAGGTTGTATCGGCACTCACTGAGGTATGAGAGCATGGCTTGCGCGAGAACGAAATGCATCTCGTCGACATTGGAGCATTCCTGCATCTCGTTCGCCGCGTTCATGTATCGAGCATGTGAGTATTGGAACTCATCATCTCCTCCCTCGCCAGGTATCATAATGCCAAGGCTGAGCAGGGTTGACAAAGCATCCGATATCTCTTGCTCTGAGAAGTGAGATCGTTTTCGGCAAGTGGCATCAGCTGCTTGAGAACCTTGAAGGGTCCTTGCCAATTCCAGAGTATTGAAGAACTCGCCACTCATCAATTTTGTAACTAGTCTGTAAGACCACACAGATCCGATCAGCGCGGACCATGCGAGCATGCACCTGGCAGCATGAGTCATTTCTCCAAACTTTCGTGCCATAAAATCAGACGTGTCATCTTCGCTGGACAGCTGATTGAAGACCTGATCAAGATCGTAAGACCAGCCGTTAGACTTCCAATCATACCACAAACAATTCTTTTGATACAGAGTTTGTAGGACTTCTTTGAGCAGCAATGGAGAGCCTCTAGACTTCTCATAGCAGACAGCCGCGAGGGGGACAATAGTCTCGACCTCCTGCGCCATTGTTGTTGCCACATAATCAAAAACGTGTTTCTCCTTAAGAGGCGGAAGTTCTATCTTGGTTACTTGTTCTTTCTCAAAAAGCACATGACTGCCACTGCTTAGGTGGACATGATCCAATCGGCTGGACAACAACAGAATGACGGGTACTCGAGCTCGAACAATGTTGTCGATCAAGTCAAGGGACCCGTCATCGGCCTCGTGCAAGTCATCCAGCACCAAGCATATAACCTTCCCGGCGGATAGAAGATGAAGGACATCTATGTAGGTATTGATGAGCCGAATGGACTGACCATTAGTTGGGCCACGCAAGAAGTCGTTAGCATCCCTGACGCCACCATTGGAGCCGCTGACCAATGACTTGTTTTCCAAGCTGGAGATCTCAGGTTTCGAAGCTAAACTTTCGCTACTCACGGAATATGGCTTCGACAACGTAGTGGACTCCAGGAGCGCTTCAGGGAGGTCAAGGATAGTGTACAAGACGTGCCAGAGTGGTTTGACATGCGACCTAATTGCCTCATGGTATGGAGTGCTCACTTCCTTCTCAGAGAAGATTTGCCGGAAAAGGCTGGCCATCGCTTTTAACATTGGCTCGAAAGGAGTTGGTCTGGCTTGGTCGAATTTGCCTAAGGTAAAGTAACCATGTTTCCTCACATGTGGCTGAATCCCTTTCATGAAGGTACTCTTTCCCGCACCCTGAGGTGCAGTAAGCATAATGACCTCTGTTTTGGTATGCCTTCTGCTTCTTGGAGCAGGTCTCCTGTTCACCCGCCCTGGCAGTCCCAGAGCGTCCATTCCGGCTATCGCGAATGGACTTGACAACGCACTGTCTCTGTCCGAGCTATCGAATGAGTTGTTCCTGGCCTCGGTGATCGAACGACTACCAATAAATAGATTTTGACGTCCAAGACTGTGGTTCGGCTCCAGTCCAACAGCTGTAGAGTTGCTTCGAGAATCTCTACCTCCAGTCGAGCTCGACATCTCCGAGCCCTCGACTGTGTCTGGACCGTCAGCACGACCGTCCGGTATGGATGAGTTCGACGCAATGCTGTACATCAGATTAGGTGCAGTACCTCTCTCGGTTTCACTCAGACGCCTCTTGTGCACCCTCTCAAGGATCTTCCGAACCTTTTCGTGTTCAGCATGGTGGCCAACCGTTTTCGATGGAAGAATGAAGAATGAAGATACATCACGACGTCCGATCTGGTAGGCAGAAAGTTTACTCTGGTCACCTTCACCCAAGAGCTTCTGAAGCTCGATCAGGTCGTGCTTCAACCCATTGACAGAATTGTATCTCTCGTCCATCTGCTTTTGAATCATTTTCTGTACCACATGGGAGATAGCATCAGGGACGTCCATACGCAATGATGACACCAATGGCAAACGAGAGCTCAGGACCTTCTGAATGATATCAATTGGTGCCTCAGCGTGAAAAGCCGGTCTACCCGTGAGTAAGGACCAGAAGAGTATACCAAGACCGTAGATGTCGGTTCGACTGTCCGGTTCGGAAGCCAGTCGGCCAGTCTGCTCGGGTGCGATGAAGGCAAGCTTGTTATTCACACCTAGCTCTTTACTCATGACCGCCCAACCGCTACTTGAGAGCAAGTTCTCGAACGCTCGAGGACCATTCCCAATGTTCATGAGCCGAACGATGTTCTGTTCCTGACTCCAATGAAATGTATCCTGCCTGATTTCTCCATGTATTCGGTTCGCACCATGATGTAGCAGTTCCAAGCTCTCGCATGCGCCAATGGCAAAATCAAGAAAGGATTGGAGAGGAACCAGGTCGCCGACAGTACCGTCAGCGGTGGGCTTCGTGGTTCCAAGGCCAAATAGAGCAGGGTCGAAGGTCATGTAATCTCTCAAACGGTTATAGCCAGGATATTTGTACACACATACGAGCATTGGTGGGTGGTTGCCTGACGGTGTGGGTAGCTTGAACGTGTCAACCGGACGCAGTATATGCTCATGGTGGGGATCGAAGTCTCTGGCTACCTGCTTCATTTGCTTGAATTCTCTTTCTAGCTTGAGCACATGTGTGCTTATGCGTGCCTTGACAGGTATCCATGTTTGCTCCTGCCCCGCTCGAACTGACAAGACGTCGCTGTCAGTTGATGCTCCACTGATACTGCTCCAATGTTGCCGGGCGTGCGGGCGAGATTCGAACCGCGGTGAGCTTCGGTTCGAAGTAGCAGTCACGGCAGAGGAGAAAGTGGAAGAGGTTGTCTGGGGAGTGTCGAGGTCGGTCGGATTGTGCAAGATGCCGAGGACATGCCAGTTGTCATATGTTGAGTGGAATGGCGTAAACGAAAGGTCCCAGGTGTAACGAGGTACTTGTGCCAGTCGTTCGTAAAGATGTGTAAGCGAAAGCGGCACGTCCACACCTAGTATTTCGTCTTCCATTGCAGTTTGTATGGTCCAGTCTTCCAATCACGGTAACATGGTAGGATTCGCCGTCGACATGGTCAGAGCTTGACCAGAAACCCGTTTGACGACTTGGAGGATCGATCGCGGTGAAGGTAGAATGAGAAAAGCAGATGGGACGGTAGCAGAAAGCAGACTGGCAACGTACCAAACCTACTTACAATGATAGAGTTTCGCTGAGTAAGTCAACTCGGAGTGTCACATTGTTCGAGTGCTCCGATTTGTCAAGCGCATCTTAATCAGCCGAAGCCTAACACGAGGTGGAGGCAAGCCACATTATCTCCGCAACCGTAACCTTAAGCGCCTGCTGGCAGCAGAACAGTCCTGTACAACGACACCACCACGATAAACGCGACGGGGTTTTCAAATCGATATGCAGTGCAGCTACGATGTTCCGCAAACTGTACCTTAAAAATGACGCGAGCTATAACTTCGTAACTAATAAGACTGACCATCAACCTTGCTGAGTGTTACCTCATTATGGTGAAGAATGAATAAAATGATTTCTTTGAGAAAGCTGTCTAGTGCTCCATCTTGTACTAGTGTTCGGTTCTGAATCAATCCATAGCCAAACGCATATCGCCTTAGCTCAGTTTTCCCACAGAGCTATTCACGCTACCGTCAAACATTGCGGCGAAGGACAGGATCAAAACATGTTAGCTGACAAGATAATAGATGAAGACAGAAGTTTGTGACGACGCTGATAGAGATAGCGCTAGTTATGGTAGATAAAATGGACGAAGCGATTATATCAACCGGAGGCATAAAGTCGAACTCTCTGCTGCCCAATCTGTATCTCTCGAAGTCACAGATCAATGCAAGCGTACTTTACACCCATCCGCGCTCGATACCACATTTGTCAAAGACTGCGCCTCCTGACCAGCAGGCGAGACCTCCATATCGACAGGAAGCCTTAGCCCAGGATACGCTTGGATAAATCGTGCAACAGCGTAACTAGCCTCTGTGAAAGCAATATCTTTGCCAAGACAAATACGAGGCCCAGAATGGAAAGGCATGAACCCTGGGCCGACTTCAGACAGTTCGTTTGTCATCCACCTCTCAGGACGAAAATCATTTGCATCTTCACCATATGTTTCCTTTCTCCAGTGCATGTGATAAGTGCTGAAACCAACGCCTTGTCCTTTCCGTACTAGAATCGCTCGCTTACCATCTGTACCGCCCACTCTGGGAAGCCAGGTCGTTCTCACTGCGATTCGGACGTTGACTGGGATTTGCGGATACAGGCGCACGGTTTCATTCATGACGGCTCTCAGGTAGGGCATCTAAGAGAGATGGGCTCTGGTGAAGGTTGTTTTCCCCTCACTGACTGTGTATATCTCAGCTCGTAATTTGGCGAGCTTTTCGGGATGCCGCACACGCATGAATAGGGCCGATGACATAGCGCACGTCCTTGCGTCTCGACCACCCAGGAGCACGTTGATGAGTTGATCTCGGACTCTTTGCACGTCTTCGACTTTGCTATACATGTCTATGATGAACGGGTATCGAGCAAATGCTTCCTCTTCACCAGCTCGTTTGCGGCATTCCAAAGCCTTGGATATGAAGTGGTCAGCGTACTGTCGGACGATGTCGCAAGAGGTCTTGTAGCTCCTTGGGTTATACAGGAAGCATAGATCTGCGAGTCTCAACCTCAAAGCAGTCTTCTCGGAAGCATCTTCAAGACATATGGGGCGAAGAGCATCCATACACACTTCTGGTGCACATTGACCTTGGTTCGAAAATTCTCGGTGCAGTAGGCAAAACACGAGAAAGCGTGGCAGTAACGGAGGATATCACACCGACCTGTGAACGAGCATTTGGCGACCACCGTGCAGGTTTACATGTGGCATATGGCAGTCTTGCCTGTGCCTACGCTTATGATCTGCAATGGCAGAAGGCAGAAGATGCTATCGCTAAAATTTACAACACGATCGATCCATCCGCGCCCCACAGCTCAATGGTCAGTGCAGCTTACGCACGCCTACAATTCCGCGCCTGACACCATGAGGCCGTAGAGACAACGTTGCGCAAATTACTTGCAGACCGAAGGTTTGGTACTACCAAAGGAATTTCAAGTCCAGTAACTTGCAACGTCTTAGAACAATCAGCTGTTCTTTACAAACATTCAAATCAACATAAGAAGCTTGTCACTCTGAAGATGGTGTGGTGTTTCCTGAGGTCAACGAGGATTCCGAGATTGGATCAATGTAAGACAAGTTCAATACACAACTGCCCAAGGCCCCGGATCGGCTGAAGACCTTGTTCGAAATCATCCTTTTTCTATGGCCAGAATGGCACAAAGGCCGAGTTGAAGCAGTGATTCATAGCTGGATGCAACAGTTCGCCGACAAACATAACGCTAAACCGAATGTTGAGATTCTCCAGCTAGTAGGACAACTTGATTCACTCGACAAGGACGAAACGAGTCGTGTGGGTGCAGATACATGAGCATGTCTGATTTGGCAGGAGCACTGCTGAAGACCTCAGTATTCAAGGGAAGCTTATTCAAGACAATGTATTTGTCTTATCACCATGAATAACTCCATCCACAAGGGATAGTGGTGTCGAGGCCAGCAAGGATATAGTCAGAACTGTGCCTCGGAGTACACCCGAACCATCTCTACTCCTGGTCATCTGCGACATCGAGGACGTCCTCGTCATCATCCTCAACCTCATCATCATCGCCATCGCCCTCAGCAACATCCTCAACATCATCCTCGCCATCATCCTCTACCTCATCCTCAACGTCGTCTGGGAGGTCTGTGTTATCCTCTGAGTCTTCAGGTAGCTCAGTGGTTTCGTCTTGAGAATCTGCGGGGAGTTCCACAATGCTGTCATCGTCATCAAGTGTGTCGACTTCATCATTGTCGTTGGTAACGGTTGTGGTATCCTTAGGAAGCTCGACTAGATCGAGAATACCCTCGATATTGCTGTCATCGTCGTCCCTCTGTATGAGGCCTGTCACAGAGGTGCCAGTCTGAAGACCGCTAACGGAGTTGAGGATTGGGGCTATACAGATTAGCTTTAGCTCTGCTACTTCATCTGGTACAAACACACCTGCAGTGATGGCAGTGGCAAAGAGCACAGAGAGGAGTGTTGAGAAACGCATTCTTGAACTTTGTGATATTGGAGGGGGTTGCCTTTGGGAGAAACTGATTGCTTATTGAAGTAATTGCTTATGGAAAGAGTGAACGACTGTTTGGACAGGATCAATGAGTGACTAGGGTAAGTTGTTGTTAACAATTGGAATTGCTAATGAAGGTAATCATGGCCAGCGGGCTGTGAGGACATCTTATAACTCCTCCTCACTTCCATTGCTCATGCCACTAGTGATCTCATATCGTTGGGCCAGAACACCGCCACATTGCCAATCATTAAATTGATCTCAACGGACTGTTCCGGTAGTCCGCAGACATCCTTAGTCATCTTCAGCCCCAGCTTACGTGTCAGGACGATCATTAGACACTCGGCACCACCACGATGGAAATATTACACCCGATGTGGGATAAGTATGGAGGTTTAGTGGTAGATGGCGGCATCAAGGACTAATTCGGAGCTCCCTGAACCACTGGCCGCCAACATATCCAAGCTCAGATCGAGGCAAGCTTATTTGAGATTTCCCCT
>Ga0181459_100115_pt1 | contig 14683 bp, 17 predicted proteins | sample InSIn2SAF170_FD_119060 | JGI IMG/M metagenome (GOLD analysis project Ga0181459, IMG submission 119060) | Clean room microbial communities from NASA Spacecraft Assembly Facility at Jet Propulsion Laboratory, Pasadena, California, USA -... ...
AATAAAGTCCAATCCTTATATACACGACTTACTTCGGCAGCGGATCAAGGCCTTGGTAGCCCTCAAGAGGTGATGAGTATGTATACAATGATGGATCTGCCATGTTCAACACTGCGTTTACAGAGATCCATGATGTATTGCTTGACAACGGGCTCAGACATGGTGACCTCGAGGACGCGGCACATAACCTCCTCCAAATGGGTGAGCAGGTCATCAAAGTTGATGTAGTCGAGTTCAGCCTCAATGTGGGTGTACTCAGCCAAGTGACGGCGGGTCAGTGACTTCTCGGCACGGAAAGACTTCTCAATGCAGTACACATCGCCCATAGAGGGGAGGCAGGTCTCCAGGTAGAGTTGAGAAGACTGAGTAAGGTAGGCCTCTTCGTTGTAGTAGCCGAACTTGAAAAGCGTGGCACCACCTTCGACCTGGGTTTGCACAAGTGCAGGTGGGCTGACCTTGCGTAGGCGAAGCTCCTTGTAGACCTGGTTGAAGGCAAACTCGACAGCATCGCGTACAATCATAACCTTGGAAGCAGTCTCTCCACGCAGAGTGAGATGTCGCAGATCAAGCAGTGTCGCGTGCTCAGTGTCCTTCGATACCCTGTTGGTGATGGCATCGTCTCCACCAGCTGCCTTCCACCCGTCGTGGATCTTGTAGTAGTCTGCGTGTAATTCGCGGTTGTTGGGAGCGTGTGCACCTTCCGGGATCTTCCTTAGTTCTCCTAGGATCTCCATGCTCGTCTCGCGGGTCAACGTGAGGGCATCGTATGTCTTTGCGAGGTTGCCAGTGAGAATGACCTGCATGTAGCCATAGCCGTCTCTTAATGTGACGAACATGACATCTTTTTGTCGTCGCTCACGGTGCACCCTACCAAACACGCGTACTCGTGTGCCTTTGACGTCCTTGCCATCTCCCAGTGTGATTTTCTTCGCGTCCGTATCGTCCAGCTTGATCTTGACTGCTTGTGGCAAACTCGAGTCCTCCTCGAGTACAATCTTCTTCGCCTCATCGAGGACCTTGTTGCGCGCCTGCTCCTCCTTGGTGCGCAGAGCAAGTTGTTCCTGCTCCTTCTCCGCCTTCTTCTTTTGCGCCTTTGCGAAGTTGACGGCCTTCTTCATGGCCGCTTTTGCTACAGGTTTCCAATCAAGTCTTGATGTCGCATCTGAACCCTCTGCGACCTCGCCAGTAACACTTTTGCGCGTGAGGAATTTGGCAGTCTCGCCGCGGGTCAGGACAGCGTATCCCAGAGACTTGTAGGGCAGTGATTCCTCGCCCGTCTGCTCAGAAGTGTCGTGGCCGACATCTTCGTCGATGTAGTATGTAGGCTCCGCCATGGTGACTGCAATTGGGGTCAGAAAAGGTGGTGAAGCGGCCTTGTCTGGCGTTGTTTGGCCGTTCCTCGAAATTATAGTGGCCGCGGGGTTGACTCACTGGACCCCTCTCTGTGGCCGTGCACCACGCGATGAAGCACTGCAAGTGTCGATAAGCCACCTGTGCCTCCTAACAATTGCCCTTATCTACCGGCAGACAGTCATCCCGTGCTGTGCTTGATCGGGAGGTATCATTGCTGGATCAAACGAAAAATAGAGAAACCAAATGTCGTTACTGTAGATACTCTGTTCTTGGAGAGCAGTGCCACATGCAACGTCATCAAACACTGTGACCACCATGCGAAATGTCTGGAATATATCAGATGGCTTCTAAGTCAGGTGAATGGGCGGCGAAGGTAGCCGCCTGTCGAAACATGAAGTGTTGAAAAACACGAACCTGCTTACAATGGCACTCTTCCAGAATGTCGTGATTGAAGTTGCTCTAATTCCGCGCTGACAAACTAGGTAACAATGCGACCTCACCATTACTGTTTCTACCCGCTTTCCCCAAGCATATAACATTTCTACCAAAGGGGAAATCGAGGGCACAAAAATATCATAAATCTCTGTAAACGCAGTGTTGAACATGGCAGATCCATCATTGTATACATACTCATCACCTCTTGAGGGCTACCAAGGCCTTGATCCGCTGCCGAAGTAAGTCGTGTATATAAGGATTGGACTTTATTCTACACTGCTCGTTCACTCGTGTCCAATGCTTATACTGATGTTCTGGCAGCGAAAAGGCAGAAGATGGCAAATCATACGTCAATCCACCAGCGGAGAAGAAGAGCGAAGCCTACAACTCTTTCGTAGCTCCAATAACCAATGGAATCCGCGGAGGCTTCGAGTAAGTATGCAAGTCTGAATACTTGAACTATAAAACTAACGACGATCTTAGTGTTCACATATACTTTCTCCAAACAGATGCCGAGGAGTCTCAATTTGCCAATGAGCTATGGGAGCGCATACGGCGAGAATGTAGGTTACAACTTCCCAACGTGCCAATTATGGCTCACCATTTTCGCAGTCCCTGAGTTGCGGATTTACAGAGTATGGGACAAACCCATTGGCCCGCATCCTCTGGCAATGTTTGAGGTCAACATTTTCTCTCCCGGTAAGCTCGCCCCATATTGGATGCCATACCTCACTGACACTCCGCAGAGCAATTCGGTGCTTTCATTCCATGGTTGGTGATCAATAGGGGGCCTCTCTCGGCCTTGATCCACCCTAACACGGATGATGAGGAAAGAGACCACACTCAAAGGGCAACATGGATGGGCCAGCCACTTCCTCTGAACCTGAAAATGTTCAAGCAAAGGAAAGCCAAAGTATGAGTAGCAAAATCAGGAATAGAAAGTGTAAATGGCTCGTAGGCTGGGTATCAATCCTATTATCCTTTTGGCTTTCTATCAAGCTGTACATGTGTCGTCTTCCTCTCTAAATGAGTCCTTTCATAGAAGAACTCGCCATCTGTATATAGTACCGTACTATCGAATAGCTCCTCCGATGCCCGGAGCTGATAAGTACCGGCGTTTCGTTCGTATGAGCCGCGTCCATCGGTACCGGTACGCGCAGAATGGGCATTGCCCTCCTCGGTGAGAATTTGCCTCCAAATCATGATCTCTGTTCAGACCTTGACATCACCATTCACGCCCTTCTTCTTCTTTTTGACCTTCTTGGCTTTCTTCTTGTCTCGCTTCTTCAATCCCGACATGCCGGCTTTGCAAGCTTCCGCATATTTGGCATAGAACTCGTCAAGCGCATCGGGGTTCACTACCGTGCTTAGCTGGGTTTTTGGTTCATCTTTCCTGTCGGTTCCCGGCCTCTTATCGCTCTTGTTGTTCGACGCTCGGATCAGGATCGGTAGTGGCTGTTCAGGATGTGTGTCCCATAATGGGTCGTCGGCAACTTTTGTAGGAGTAGGTGGAGTAGATGAGGAGTCGAATGTAAAACGCTTTTGTGTGAGATAGACGCTGCCGTGGCCCTTAGTACGAGTGTGCTCGAAGAGGTTGCCGAGTTGAGCAAAGAACTGCAGCAATTAGTATCCGTAGTTCGTGTGTAGATGACTCCATACCTCGTCGTTACTTAAGTGGTCTCGGCCCATCTTGTGTCGGGTGCTATAACTTCTGCGCCATGGAGGTAGATGGAGAGCGAATTGGTGGCATGTCCGTCGTCAGTGCGGAGCGGAGAGGCGGGGAACCAAAACCTCCGACATTCTCAACTTTTCTGCGACGTCCATCTCCGCCTCTCGACAATATGCGCCAAGCGTACGGAGGGCCAAAACTGCCTGTCGAGCTGCGAAATCAGTTTGGTATGCATCAAAACATCTGTAGAGTCTCACAAAATTAATTGGAAACAGATCCCGCCAATACGAAGCGGAACACGGGTGCGCGCAATGGGCAGCTGAATCGCAAAGACCGTCGCAAAGCCGATCGAGACGAGAAGAAGCGACAGAACAAACAAGTCAGGAAGCCAGCGCCTGTGCGACCTGAAAATGGCAGGGGGCCTCCTAAAAGGTCGGAACCAGAGTCCGAGGACGACGATGAAGACGAAATCATAGACTGGGACAACATTTCTGAAGACGCGACTCCTCCGCCGCTGCCGAAGAAAGAACCGCAAAAGCCGCCGAAAAGCATCCTGAAGAAGACGGCACCAGTGGCCGAAGACCCTCCACCGCCTGCAAAGATACCCCGTGCTGTGAAAGAAAAGCTCGACCAAGACGATGCTGAAATTGCTGCGTTGGAGAAACGGTTGGGAGTCAAAGGAAAGAAGAAGTCGAAAACAAAGGCGGCCGACGACTATGGCCTGAGTGATATCTTTGGGGATCTGGGAGATTTCAGTAGCGAAGAGGATGACGCAGGCAAGCCGGTCTCGAAGAGAAAGCGGGACGAGGATAATGACTGGCTGGCAAGCAAGCGACGCAAAGCGCTGGGTCACAAGAAAGAAGAGAGCGAAGAAGAAACTGATTTGGAGGATCTTGAAGCCGACGACACGGGTTCCGATGAGGATCTAGATCTGGAGGAGGACTTCGACGAAGACGAGGATGATGAACTTGAGGGTGCCGAAGATTCCGAGTTCGATGAGGATAGTGAAGAAGACGCGGAAGAAGCGAATGAAGCTCCCATACGAGTTCGAGAGAATCCATATGTTGCGCCGGTATCCTCTGATGCACCACAACCTACGAAATACATACCACCAGCCTTAAGAGCGCCGCCGTCTTCCGATGCCGAGGCGCTGTCACGACTCAGAAGGCAAATACAAGGTCTATTCAATCGACTTTCCGAGGCCAACATCTTGACCATTCTACGAGACATTGAAGTCATCTACCAGAACAACCCACGAGGCTACGTCAACACGACGCTTGTTGATCTGCTCATTGGAATGCTGTCGGACCCATCAGCACTTCTTGACACGTTCTTAAATTTACATGCTGGTTTCATCGCCGCGATATATAAAGTCATTGGGCCAGATTTCGGCGCACAGATGGTGGAACGCATCGTCTCAGAGTTTGATCGGCACTACGAAAACAACAAGAATGGCACAGGAAAGCAGGTGACCAATCTGATATCGGCGGTTGCAGAGTTGTACACCTTTCAAGTGGTTGGTAGTAACATCGTCTTCGACTACATTCGATTCTTTTTGGAGGAACTCACCGAGATCAATACCGAGCTTCTTCTGCGCATAGTCCGGGCGGCTGGGCCGCAACTCCGGCAGGATGATCCCTCTTCGTTGAAGGATATCGTCGTTCTATTGCAGAAGTCGGTTGCCAAGGTTGGACAAGCTAATCTACCAGTTCGAACGAAGTTCATGATAGAAACTATCAACGATCTGAAAAACAACAAGATGAAGACCGGTATTGCTGCGTCTGCGATATCGCGGGAGCACACAACACGAATGAAGAAACAATTAGGCACCCTGAATTCTAGGAATCTCAAGGCAACCGAGCCATTACGAGTTGGCTTGAAGGATATCAAAGATACCGAGAAAAAGGGTAAATGGTGGCTAGTCGGAGCTAGCTGGCGGAATGAACCGGGCAACGATGAACCTACCGAAGGGAAGAGAGAAAGCAATCGGCAAGCTCCCGAACTCGACTTTGACGACGAAGATAGCGAAGTTGACCTTGTGCAACTTGCCCGGGAGAATCGCATGAACACGGATATACGACGTGCCATTTTCGTCTCCATCATGTCCGCGAGCGACTTCAAGGACGCCCAGATTCGACTCAGCAAACTCAACCTAAAGAAATCGCAAGAGACCGAAATACCGCGGGTCCTTGTACACTGTGCTGGTGCAGAGAAGACCTACAACCCATACTATACAGTTCTTGCGCGCAAGATCTGCTCGGATCACAAGTCGCGGAAGAGCTTCCAGTTTGCCCTCTGGGATATCTTCAAGAGCCTTGGCGAGAAGCAGGACGCAGCGGAGGATTCAGATGACGAGGACGAGAGCAGCGCCGATACGTCTTTGAGAAAACTAGTAAACCAGGGTAAGATGTACGGCACGCTGATTGGAAGAAAAGCTCTCCCCATTACAAGCCTGAAGAGCCTCAACTTCCCCTACCTCCAGCCCAAAACCAAGACATTCGTAGAGGTCTTACTGGTGACAACCATTTTGGAATCTCTGAAGGGCTCCAAGGACAAACGGAATGAGCGGGCAGTACGAGAGGTTTTCGTTGAGGTGGACCAAGCCCCGGAGATGATTGCAGGATTACAGTACTTTTTGAAGAAAGTCGTGAGCAAGACTGACATCGTCGAGGGTGCGGACAAGGATACTGTTCGCTGGGCGTGCAAATCGATCACGGAGATGTTAACGAGAGTTTTGGCCACAACGACGATGCAGGAGGATTAAGATACCATGTTGCATCGCTATTGGTTGTTTAGTATAGACCCAAAATACCTGTCAAACATCAAATGACCATGTCAAAGTGTCTCCGGTGTATGTTCGTGAGGTACTTTGTAAGCTTAGCGCCACCCTTTGACCCTACGGAAGCCGCATTAGCGAGGTTCACCCCGTAACGCCCCGCCCCGCGTAACGCCTGGAACATTAACACTACAGGCAATAGAAAAATAAGGCTGTATAGCTATATAGGATAGATAAATATATATAATTTTTTAGTAGTAAGCTTTATAGGCTATATATAAGATTTCTGTCTATTTATATTATACTAGAACCTTAACGTTACAGCCTAATTAAGCTATTATAGGTAGAGGGCTTAGTAGCTATTTAGGCAAAATAGTAGCCTTTCTATAGCTACTAATATAGCTATAAAGTCTCTTTTTTTAAGCTAATTTAGTAAGATCTTTAAGGCTATACTCTTTACTCTTTTAGGAAATTTTAGCTACCTTTTTAAGTTCCTAGGCTACTTTATAAGCTACTTACTAAGCTACTTTATCCTTAGCCTCTTAAGCCTTCTATACTTACCTCTTAATTATAGCTTTAGCCCTTACTTTTTATTTTATTTTAGCTACTATAGCCTTATCTTATTTAGCCTACTCTAGTAGTATTACCTACTTAGCCTTTTATTATTTTTTAAGCTCCTTAGTAGCTTTCTCTTATTAAAGTTTCTTATAAGTAGCCTATACTTTACTAAGAAACTAGAATTAAGCTTCTCTATACTCCTATTTAAAAGGTAAAGCCTTACCTTATTTCTTTCTACTTCTTTTATAAAATAAAGTATCCTTAAGGCTAGCTACTTTATATTTTATAAGCTTCTACTATATAGATATATAATAAATAAGCTACTTTAGTTTTTAAACTTTTAGATTAGCTTAATTAATGCTAATATTATATAATAGCTTATTAGTATACCTAAAGCTTATAGGCTTATTATTTATATTATTCTTAGCCTATATAGCCTACCTTACGTTAAATTTCTTTAATATAATATTAGGATTAAAGGGTACTATCCTAGCTACCTTAAATAACTTTTTAATTATTTTTTTAATAAATATTAATTACTACGCCTTTAGAAAGAATAGTAAGAAGTCTCTCTTACTTATAAAAGTAAGGCCTTAGTAGTAGTATAAGAAATTAGAGACCTTATTTAAGTAGGCTAAGCTAAGAGGCTTAAATAATATAATATTAAGAGGCTATAGTATATATATAGAGTAAGGTAGAAATATAGTAAGTAGTATCCTATTTCTATTATAGTAATTAAAGAAATCTATTATAAGGTAAGATTTATAGCTATTTATAATTAATAAATAATATAATTAATAAGCCTTATTCTTTATATACCTATTAAACACGTTCTTAAGCTAGTTAAAGCTAAGCTTATTATTTATCTAGCTTATAAGAGATGCTACTATATATATACTATTTACTTTAGAATCTAGTAACTATAACTATATATCCTAGATTAAGCTAGAAGTTAATTAATATATAAGGCTTAGTATAAGATAGCTACTATTAGTATATATATAGGCTAGTAATAATATCTATTTATAAGAACTATCTTATATTAAGTACCTTAGTTTACTACGTTTATATAGGTCCTTACTAAAGACTTTCTTCTACCTATTAACTATACTTATAAGGAATTCTTTCTTATTTATATTATATATAAATTAAAGCTTAACTAAGTATTTTATAATCTTTTTATATAGGAGGTTAAAGTATAGCCTATACTTATAGGCTAAGTTAGCTTAGTAATAAGACCTATTAATTCCTATAGTTTACTTTATAATAAGGTTAATATTATGCCTTAATATAAACCTATTAGCCTAGTTATTTCTAACCTGCTTAGAGGCTAGATCTAAGCTAAAATTTTGTATTATTTCCCTTATAGGTAGAAGGCTATTTAAGGTAAGTTTTTTAATATAATATACAAGCTCTAACTCCTATTATAAGCTAAGAGCCTATTATTTTAAGATTTTTAATTCCTAGGAGGCTAAAAGGCCCTAGTGCCTTTAAGTAAGCGTACTATACTTAATACTAAACTTTATAGTAATCTTTATATACAAAAATTATTCTCCTCTACCTAGCTATTTAATTTCTTTAATTGCGTTATTAATTGGAGCTATATTAGTGGAGTTATAAGGTGTTGAAGTTAAGTGTTAGTTTTGTTGTTCTGGGCGTTACGCGGGGCGGGGCGTTACAGGGTGAACCTCGTTAACCTTCCCGGCCGAGCTCCGCAAAAAGCTCAACATCATCTACTGCTCCACGCCCCCATCCATTGACGCTCGTCATCCTAGTCGTACACCTCACGGCTATTCTTGGTTACGGTTCCTTCAGTTCGCCCATCATGTTCCGGTCACTGGCTCCCCGCGCCGTCCAGAGGGCGACGCGCCCCGTTTCTCAAAGCACATTCTGCGCATCCAACATCTATTTCCAGAACCGGTTACGACGAGGTTATGCGTCGGAAGCTGGTTAGTTGCATCCATTCATAGCTTCACGCATGTTCTGGGCACTAACTGTAAATCAGAGGAGAAGGACTTGGTCATCATTGGCGGTGGTGTTGCAGGTTATGTTGCAGCCATCAAGGCTGGCCAGGCCGGCTTGAAGGTGAGCCAGATAATCAACAAACCAACGGGCTCGAATTTGACAGGCTATCTAGGTCGCATGTATCGAGAAGCGTGGCTCGCTCGGCGGTACCTGCCTCAACGTCGGTTGCATTCCCTCAAAGTCGCTCCTAAACAACTCGCACCTCTACCACCAGATCCTCCACGACACCAAGGGCCGCGGTATCGAGGTCGGCGATGTCAAGCTCAACCTCCCCGCTATGATGAAGGCAAAGGACACCTCCGTGTCTAGCTTGACAAAGGGCATTGAGTTTCTTTTCAAGAAGAACAACGTCGAGTACATCAAGGGCACTGGAGCTTTCCAGGATGAGCACACGGTTGCAGTCAACCTCGTCGAGGGCGGCGAAACCACTGTCCGCGCTAAGAACATCCTCATTGCTACCGGCTCTGAGGCGACACCTTTCCCTGGCCTTACTATCGATGAGCAGAGGGTTATCACAAGCACTGGCGCCATTGCGCTCCAGGAGGTCCCCAAGAAGTTGACTGTCATCGGTGGTGGTATCATTGGTCTCGAGATGGTAAGATCGCAGGAGCGGAGGCTAGTGGACTTTACTAACACAATGTAGGCTTCCGTATGGTCGCGTCTCGGCTCTGAAGTCACCGTTGTTGAGTTTTTGGGTCAGATTGGAGGCCCTGGTATGGACAACGAGATCGCCAAGCAGACTCAAAAGCTGCTTTCGAAGCAGGGCTTGAAGTTCAAGCTCAACACCAAGGTCACCGCCGGTGAGGTCCAAGATGCTGGTGTCAAGATCCACGTCGAGGCTGCTAAGGGTGGCAAGGAGGAGACTGTAAGTTGCAAAGGCTCCAGACTGTTATGCCATTACTAACAACAGCTACAGATCGATGCTGACGTCGTTCTTGTCGCTATCGGTCGCCGCCCATACACCTCTGGTCTCGGCCTCGACAACATCAACCTCGAGGTTGACGAGCGCGGCCGCTTGATCATCGACCAGGAGTACCGCACCAAGATTCCCCATATTCGCGCGATCGGCGACTGCACCTTCGGCCCCATGCTTGCCCACAAGGCCGAGGAGGAGGCTGTTGCTGCCATCGAGTACATCACTAAGGGCCACGGTCACGTCAACTACGGCGCCATTCCCTCCGTTATGTACACCCACCCCGAGGTTGCTTGGGTCGGACAGAACGAGCAGGAGCTCAAGGCTGCTGGCATCAAGTACAAGGCTGGATCATTCCCCTTCTCCGCCAACTCAAGAGCCAAGACCAACCTCGACACTGACGGTATGGTCAAGTTCTTGTCAGACGCTCAGACCGACAGGATATTGGGTATTCACATCATTGGTGCCAACGCCGGTGAGATGATTGCTGAGGGTACCCTGGCTCTTGAGTACGGTGCCAGTTCAGAGGGTAGGTCAAATCACATCGTTTTCAGACTTGAGCAAATACTAACCGGTTCGCAGATGTCGCAAGGACATGTCACGCTCACCCCACGCTCGCCGAGGCGTTCAAGGAGGCTGCTATGGCCACTTACGACAAGGCTGTTCACTACTAGATTCCCATTTCCTGATCAATGCTTTTCTTTTCTGCATCAGCGACATATTCTTCGAGCTATCGAGCGAGCGGAGATTTGTGAATAGTATCATGTACAATATATCCGATGCTTTGCTGGCCGTGATTCGATCAAATGAAAGAACCGTTGGTGATGCTCTACACTTTGTGCCTGTTTAGGTGGTAGGGCTGAAGACCCTTGCTTAGCTTGTGTCGCGTGCACGCGCAACGCGTAGAACCGCGATCTGGTGATCTTGGATGTGATCGGGCTCCTCTCCACATCCATCTCGTCCTGACACGCCCTACACAAGTCATTATGAGTATCACAGACAACGAGCAGCGATGCAATGCACTCAGACAGGATTTGAAAGCATGGGAGAAGACATTCGCTGCTCAAAATAACGGCCGAAAGGCAGGACGCGATGACATCAAGGCAAATGCCGAAATCTGTACGCAAGCGAGCGACGAGCTGATCCCGACCTGTACTAATATCAGAAGCACAAAAGTACAGAGAGTATAACAAGTTACGAGTCCGTCTCTCAAGCGCACCGGCGCCGCAAACCCCCTCAAAAAGACCCACAAAGCACAAGTCGATCCAGGATGGCGAGCGCACACCAAAAGCCACCCCTAGTACGCTCACCTTTACGCCAGTAAAGCGGAAAAGGGACCAAGAGGAAGCACCGGAGAATGTAGACCCGGCGACAGAGTTCTTGTCGCCTCAAGGCCCTACCGTCATCGGACCGACACCGCAACGAGACGGCATAGTTTTAGGTTTGTTTGATATGCTACCATCTGAGACACCGAGCAAGAGGAGAGCCGTTCTAGGGGAAGCTCAATTGAATGTTCCTCAAACTCCGAGCAGGAAACTACAGGATGCGGCAAGCGAGACCTCACTGGAGTCAAGGGCAAGAGGTGAAAGGACGCCGCTGTCCGCAGGGAAGAGGTTTCTTCTAAATCAGTTTGTCACACCCAAGAAGAGAAAGATAGACGAAGAGGGCACACCGAGTTCAACACTAAGAGGCCTAGCCACACCCTCGTTTTTACGTAGAGATAATGTACTGAGCGCAATTGATGAGGAAGACGAAACGACTCCACGTCCAGCGCCTTGGAAGCGACGTGGTTTGGGGCGAAGTCTAAGCGCTATGATACAGGCTATGAAGAAAGATGAGGATGACCGTCTGGACGAGGAGGCGGACATCATGCGGGAGTTGGAGATGGAGGAGGAGGGTATGCCGATATCGAAGAAGTCTTCTATACCACGGATCTTGGTTGAAGACAGCCAAGCGCCAATGCCCTTGGGGCCTGATCGCGGACCGGACTCTGAAGACGAAAGCGAGGCAGAGCCCGAGTTAGGTCCTGATGGCAAACCAAGGAGAGTGTGGAAGAAAAAGGTTCTGAAGAGACAGACGAGACGCGTGATCAGTAGGTCTTCAATGCATGCTAGGGTTGTTCATATACTAATTCCTCCACAGTGCGCCCAAACATTGTGAAACCAAAACCACAACCAACACAGCAAGTACAAGATGAAGCTGGGAATGAAGCTGGCGTGGCAGAGACACAAGTTCAAGCTGATGGAGCAACCAGCGATTATGGGTTAGACGACGATGAGTCCGATCATGCCAGCGATGCCTCACACTCGACAAAGAAGCGGAGATCGCAGCCTAAGAAAGCAGAGGAGGGCAAAGAGAAGGCAGGCAAAGATGGATTGGTGAAGACTACTGTGCGTAAAATCAAAGCCACAGCAAACGCGAACTACCGAAGATTGAATATCAAAGGCAAGGCAGCAACCGGGGGGAAGGGCAAATTTGGCAGGAGGAGGTAGATGTGTATAATCCTCGAACCTATTCCTAAGTTCTTACTGCGAGCAAGGCATCGGTGATGGCGTCGAAACCCGGTCAAGAAAGAGTGTATGTGCTGCCTTAATAATGAATAGCAATATCTTTGTCAATGTACTACCGGTGGAGGACCCCGTATGTGCGGGTAAGCTTCACTGAGTTGGCTTACGGAGTGGCGAGTATGATGCACCAGGCAATACAAGAGTAGCCATACAACAACGAACGATACCGACATTGCAACGCAAACCTATTGGTTGGAATGCAGTGTGTTTGCCAATGGCGTTCTTGTCTGAGACAGTGTGACCACACAAGTCATCTGAACTTTGATGCCTGCATGTTAGTAGGAGGGGTTTCCCCATCCCACATTCGATGTATTCCTTCTGCGACAATTTTGTTTCTTGTAGCATATGTGTAATCATGGCATACATTCGACATCGATTATTCGAGGGCTACGAGATGCCGTGGAGAGGAGCACGATTAGATATGCCAAGACCAGCATCTCCGACGCCGATCGCCTTCCGCTCACCAACAGCTCCGCCTAAGCTTCCGTTCGCCGCGACAAACACTACAACCACGACTACAGCTCAACCCACGCAATCCTTTCATCCACTTTCTACATCCGCCCCTACACACACAGTCTCAACACACATCATGGCCGAGAAGGAACTCCAGACGGTGCTTCAGCAGCTCCATCAAACCCTCAAGTCGCACAACTACCAGCAGTCAACATCATTACTCTCCAAAGCAAAGATTGCACTCCTCAACCTCAACGCCCTCATCCCACAAGAAAAGTCCTCGCGGAAACATCTCCAGCTCGCCCGCGAGACTCTCGAGCTCGGCGCCATCATCTCCATTCGCCTGAAGGACACTGAGTCCTTCACCCGCTACTTCCAGCAACTGCAACCCTTCTACTCCCTCCCCGAGTCAACATTACCAAAGGACGGCAGCAATGGAAGCAAAGTCACGGGCCTGTATCTGTTGCTCCTGTTGAGTGAGGGCGACTATGCGGGTTTCCACACACTGCTCGAGACGCTAGAGGTGGCGGCTGCGCAGGCGGGGATCAAGTTGGAGGATGACCAATTTATCCAGTACCTGATAAGGTTGGAGCAGGCTCTTATGGAGGGAAGTTATGACAGGGTGTGGGGCGAGACGAAGAAGGAGAGGGTGCCGAGTGAAGAGTATGGTCTGTTCACTGAGGTACGTCACTACGCGACACCGCCAAAAGTGTTTTGGACAATTGATACAGCTATTTTACTTGGATAGATTAGACTAACACCAGACAGATCTTGATTGGAACCATTCGCAAAGAGATCGCATCCTGCAGCGAGCGCGCATATCCCTCCATCCCCATCTCCGACGCCAAATCCCTCCTATTCCTCGACTCAGAAGGCAGCGTTGTCAACTTTGCTAAAGAGTTCGGTTGGGTGGTCAAGGACGGGCGGATATACTTCCCACAGCAAGAGGACGACTACTTGAGCAAGGATATCCTAGTCACGAGTGATCAGATTATCGAGAATACCCTAGGATACGCTAGGGAGTTGGAGACGATCGTGTAAGAGCAGAAGGGGGATAGTCATTGGGTAACAGAGCGCATGGGACAACGAACTGCGGCATATGTACGATATGTGCAACATGTCACACGGGGCGAATGGTTGGAGGATTGGCGCTAGGTGTCGAGCCGCGTCCATAATCCTTATAGACTCATGATGATGAGTATCAATGGAATCAGAAAGTAATGATCATCATCGATAAGACTTTTGTCCATCGGAGTATGCGTTTCCCAGACGACATGGTAAGCTGTGATGAAGATGTGTGTATGCACGAAGTCTGCGAAGCCACAATGCCGAAGGACTTGTATTATTACCATCTCCTCCGATCCTGTCCTGGACTCTTTCTTTCTTCGGAGAACAGGCAAAATACGTTCAAGTCATTGATCAACCATTCAAGCCTCTAGCATACTCTTATACCCAACAAAATCCACACTTCATACCACGCAAGTCTAAATCTTTGACCAACAAAGTAACAAAGTAGGAGCTGCGACCAAGCCTCACCACACAGGATCCCCCACGCCGAACCCACCCTTTCAAAGCCGCAACCTCACGTACCGCCGCCATCTCCACCACGCACCCGTCCCTCACTCAACCTACCCTTTCCAGCCAACATCCCCAAATATCCATCGATCACTGCACACCAGCATTTGCCCGATCGGTGAAAGTTTAGCTAAAAAGGCTAAACACACGGGTTCAAGGTTTGAGCAACTTCTCGATATGGCTGATGGCTTGCCAGGCGAGCAATGTCCTATTTGGGTATTGGTGGCGCGGGGGGCTTGGCTTGGCTGGGCTGGGTTGGGGATGGCGGCGGAATGGTATACCGGTTAGTGTACATGTGTGGATGGTGAGATTGGATAGAGGGCTTGCAGTGCATGGGTAGGAGAGGGGAAGGGGTAGAA
>Ga0181459_100117_pt1 | contig 14588 bp, 12 predicted proteins | sample InSIn2SAF170_FD_119060 | JGI IMG/M metagenome (GOLD analysis project Ga0181459, IMG submission 119060) | Clean room microbial communities from NASA Spacecraft Assembly Facility at Jet Propulsion Laboratory, Pasadena, California, USA -... ...
TCTTCGCGGCGTATTTCCCACTCATTGGATGCTTGTGGGCCATCCAACCGCTGACCCGGAGTGATTTCGAAATATTACTCCGTCTCGATGGTGATCGGTCATGGTATCCATAGCGTTGTTTTTTTCTCGGCCAGATCCTGACTTCGCTCCGCTCTTCCCCTGCGAGCCCGATCGACTTGACAGTTTCTCCTGCCCCCCTAATGCGGCCTCTCACTTCGTTTCGTTCTTCCTCTGTACCGTCGAAAACGATCGACCTTACTTTCCCAAATGCCCACCACCGGCCCTTTCCGGGAGAGAGTCAAGGGTACACCTGCGGGGGCTCGCCCCGCTTGGCTGGCTCTACGAGGGCAAAGGCGGACGGCAAGCAAAGCGAAGAGGCCCCTTTCTGTGTCTCGTGAACCGGTGCAGGCTACACAAGTGCTCTCCGAACCGTGCTGGATAGTAACCCATCACACGGCTCTCTGACTTCACTTTCTCTGGGTTCTGTACCCAAAGGCCTGTCAAAACCCCATCTCCAAGGTGATCGAGCGTCCAGGTCCACGGTGGGGGGGGCGTGGCAGGCTACGTCGAGTAGGACTTGTCAGATAGCCCCCCTTACTGGCTTGAAATACGTTACTAAAAGCCTGTCTAATACGTTAGTGACTCCTAGCTTTCAATATACCTATGTTACGCCTTTCAATAATATGTTAGTTTGTTGTACTATTAGTCGTCAAGGGGCTCTCAATATACCTATGTGTAGCCTAGCTTTCAATATGCGTAGCCTTACTTAGGGGCGTGACAAGTACATAGGCTCCTTCCCCTCTACCCGGCACTCGCCAAGTGCTTTCCTATTGCTAGGTCCCTTTGGGGTGGGCGGGTGGTATGGCCCTCTGACCCCTTGCTATCGCGCAGAGCGCGCTGGGAGGATCTCACCGTTGTTTCCTACACGGCTTGTCCGGCGGATCGGACGCCCTGTGTTAAGATGTCGTTCAGTGTCTCGTCTCCAGTAAGATGGGTGATCGGCTCTATCCTTTCCCCTACCCGAGTGAGTAGGTCGAGGGAAGGCCAGCCTGATCGATCAAGACCCTCGGTAGGCATAGAGCCCAAGGTTTGTAAATGACATAGCGTTCCCGATAGGAAATGACGACCCCTCCGGAAAAACCAAGTTCTTCAAGTTCCTTCTCCCGAATAAGTTCCGCGGGACGAAAGATAGCACGAGTAATAGACTTATACAGACCATCCCTGCTGTGCGTCCCTCCTCTAATTACTCGGTCATGCAATACTCCTTTCATATGGAGAACCAAATTCATTCTGACCCCATAGACGTCGTAGTTCTCAATCATTTCGTGGCACCGGCTGAACCGGGGGGAGCGGATAGACAGGGAGGAAGCTTAGATAAGAGAATACGCTCCCGCATTGGTTTTTTTGTAGAAAGCTTTACCGCCAAGACCGAGCAGGGCGAGTTCTTGGCCGAAGCCAAGAAAAGGTTTACCCACTTCATTTTCATTTGCCGAGCGCGCTTTGCGAGAACAACAAAAACCTGTTGGTCCATACCGCTCTTTCCTTTCTTCGGTGCTACCTTTTTCTTCCCAAGGGAGAACCTTAGGGTGCCCAATAACAAAATTGGTGATGCCCTACCACTAAGGGAACAACTCCTAGGTAAATCAAGGATAAAATTAAGGAACCTCCCGGGTAAGGAGAAGGTAATCAGATTGGTAGAAAAATTCATATCCCTAGGTGGGATAGGAGGATTGATGAGGGGAATAGGGATGATGATAGAGATAATACTGAAAAACAGAAGAATTCCATACGGGTACAACTATTATTTGAACGAAGTGCGAAAAATGCGATCTTTGTTGTCCAATAGAACAAACACTAATACCTTAATCGGGTCGGTCAAAATCTTAAACTATCAAAGTGCTTCTCCAATTGCTCAGGACATATCTTTCCAACTGAGGGACAGAACAAGATCATTTCGTTCCATTCTTAGTAAAATAGTTCGGGATATTCCATTAGTAATGCCCAAAGGGGTGAGGGGGATCCGTATTTGTCGTCCAGGTCGATTGAAAGGTGCAGAAATAGCTAGAACCGAATGCAGGGAGTATGGAAAAACATCTTGTAATGCATCTCGCCATAAAATTGATCACGCTTCTGCGAAAGTATCTACTCGTTATGGAATCTTAGGTGTCAAAGTGCGGATCTCATTCATATAGTAACAAAAAGAAGGGACGTGCCATATCCGAAACGTACGAAATATCGTAAATATCGGAAAGGCATATGTCGTAGGGGTTGCGAAACGGGCGGTACACAACTTGGTTTTGGAAGATATGGCACCAGAAGTTGTGGAGCCGGTCGTATCTCATATCGAGCCATTGGAGCAGCGCGTCGTGCTACAAGCGGACAATTTCGAAGAAATGGTCAAATACGGGTAAGAGTATTCGCGGATCCCCCTATTACCGGTAAACCTACAGAAGTGAGAATGGGAAAAGGAAAAGGGAATCCTACGGGTTGGATTGCTCGTGCGTCCACGGGACAAATCCCATTTGAAATGGATGGTGTTAGTTTGTCAGATGCTCGACAAGCTGCTACATTGGCGGCGCATAAACTATGTTCGTCAACCAAGTTTGTTCAGTGGTCGCAATAGTGGGGAAAAACCAGGACAGACCTTTCTTAGGCGAAGTGTTTGGAGCGACACTAAGGGAGAGGGATATACTCCTTTCTGAATCGCCAAAATTGTACGACGAACGGGCTTATCGCTCCAGGCGTACGACCCAGAGACGTTCAGGTTTTCAATCTTGTTCCCCGGTTCGAATCCAGGCGTCTCTCTCTACGAGGGAGTGAGTTTTGGACTACTCCTAGTCAGGGAGGATCAGGTCGCTAGAGCAATCGTTACCCTATTTGCTTGCACGGGCCCGCTAGAGAGAGTACTTCCGTAAGTGGAGTGCCTTCCTCTCACCCAGCCAGAAAAGAGAATGAGAAATTAGATGATACTACTTTTTTGTTCGCCCATCAAGCAAGCAAGGATTTTCATAAATACATATATATAGAGCAGCCAATCCTTCTCTTTCCGGTATGTATGCCGCGACGCGAGCAGAGCGGAGCGAACAAAGTGGGCTGTGTAACCAACGATGTTGGAATTTGCACCTATTCGTATCTATTTAGTAATCAGTTCGCTAGTTTCTTTGATCCCACTTGGTGTTCCTTTTCCATTCGCTCCCAATGGTTCGACTTATCCAGAAAAATTGTCGGCCCACGAATGTGGTTCCGATCCTTCCGGTGATGCCAGAAGTCGTTTCGATATACGATTTTATCCGGTTCCTATTTCATTTATTATCTCTGATCCGGAAGTAACCTTCTCCTCCCCTCGGGCAGTCCCTCTCAACAAGATTGATCCGTTTGGATCTCGGTCCATGATGGTCTTTTCATTGATTTCGACGATTGGATTTCCCCATGAATGGAAGAAGGGTGCTTCAGATCGGGAGTAACCACCAATGATAGGGCAACAATCGGGGGGGGGAAGGACGGGAAGAGCGATGCCTACATCGAATCAATCGATTCGTCATGGTAGAGAGAAAAAACGGCGCACAGACCGTACCCGAGCTTCGGAGAAATGTCCTCAGAAGCGAGGAGTATGCCCGCGTGTTCCGACGAGAACACCAAAAAAACCTAATTCAGCTCCACGTAAGATAGCCAAAGTACGGTTAAGCAATCGACACGATATATTTGCTTACATTCCGGGTGAAGGTCATAATCCGCAGGAACATCCTATGGTGTTGATCAGAGGAGGTAGAGTGAAAGATCTGCCAGGTGCGAAATTCCATCGTATTCGAGGAGTCAAGGATTTGCTGGGAACTCCGGGTCGAAAAAGGGGCAGATCTAAATATGGTGCGAAAAGACCCAAATCGATATGAATGAAAGAACGAATGAAAGAGGGATGAAACTTGTTCATTCTTCTGCTATCTTTAGCTCCGCAGTTCATTCGAGTTTCTCCCTCCCCCTCTTATATCCTATCGCTAAAGGGAAAATAGGATCTTTTCTCATTTCTTACGTAATTCTCGAATATGTCCGGTAGTGTAAAAGGAAGTGATCGAGCGATGACAACCAGGAGGTTGGCTTGGGAGCAGTCATCTGGTGTAACGATTGCCCAATAAATGGGAGTAAGTCGTTCGTTCATCTCCATAATGACATATATAATAGCAGCTATGGCATGGCGAAGGCGGAAAATAGGAGCTGCCGATCCGTAAGCCTGGTGCCAGGTGGTTTGCTGATTATCCAGTTGTGGGGCACTCCAGCGGGATCGATCTTGATAACGAGCTTTCAGAACGGTCCCTGGGCGGATTAGACTCTAGTGGCCTATGGGAAAGAAATCCTCTCCTCTCGATGGCGGCCTTATCAGTCGAGCACCTAAAGGTTAGGGTTTACTTATTGGGTGGGGGGGTCTCGATGGCGGCCTTAACAGTCGAGCACCTAAAGGTGATGGCGGCCAGTCGAGCCTGCTTGCGCATTCAATTTACTTATTTGGTGGGGGGGCGGATGGTCGAGCACCTCTTGGGTTTACTTATTGGGTGGGGGGGCTTTTGGTCGAGCCCCCTAAAGGGTCCTTACTAGTCGAGCGTGCTTACGCATCCTAAAGGTCCTCTTCAATTTACTTATTTGCCCCTCAAATAAGTCAAAAAATGGTCGAGCACCTAAAGGTGATGGCGGCCTTAACAGTCGAGCATGCTTACGCATTCAATTTACTTCTTTTTTTTTTGACTTATTTGAGGGGCAAATAAGTAACTAAAAGGCGGTGGTCGAGCACCTAAAGGTCCTTATCAGTCGAGCACCTAAAGGTGATGGCGGCCTTAACAGTCGAGCCTGCTTGCGCATTCAATTTACTTCTTTTTTTTTTGACTTATTTGAGGGGCAAATAAGTAACTAAAAGGCGGTGGTCGAGCACCTAAAGGTCCTTATGGTCGAGCCCCCTAAAGGGTTAGGGTTTACTTATTGGGTGGGGGGGTCTCGATGGCGGCCTTAACAGTCGAGCACCTAAAGGTCCTTTTGGTCGAGCACCTAAAGGTCCTTATCAGTCGAGCCTGCTTACGCATCCTTAACAGTCGAGCCTGCTTACGCATCCTTATGGTCGAGCACCTAAAGGTCCTTATCAGTCGAGCCCCCTACCGGGTCCTATTCGGCGAAGACCCGAGCATAGGGTCAAGAAGCTAACGCCGAGGATCCTGAAATAGCAAAGGAGGTTGAGGTCTTGGAGCTGGGCTGAGCGAATGAGGTTCAACCACCACTATGATAAGTTGAAGTTTATGGCCCCGATACCGGTTCAACAACAGCATCTAAGGCATGGGTAGCATCTTATCTAGTGGATCCAGTTGTGAAACCAGTAGAAGAAGCAAGTAGCAGCCCTACGTGCGGAGGGTTTTTTGACATTCCAGGTTTTCCCCTAAAGAAAGAAAAATTGACTTCTAATTGATTATCAATTACCTTCATGCTAGTGGAGATTATCAGGTAGGAGATCGGCAGATCCTGATGAGTGATATTCTGACCTTCGTGAGCGTGATCCAAAGCCAGATGCAGAGTCATTTCCCACGATTTCAAGTGTTGTACGGCTAGTATGACTCTGGATGGGCAACGCCAGGTTTCATTAGTGAAATTCCCACTTTTAAGCCAGCCATTGAAGTTCCTGTCAGTCAGTTAGTCAGCCAGAAAGAAAGCTAGAAAGAAAGCCAGCCATCCAGCCAGGGCTAAAAGGTCTAGGTCGTATGGTAAGTAACTACTATCAGGTGTAGGCAGTCAATAGCTGAATCTCGGATCATGCTTCAGACCAATCATTCTTGCACTATTTGTGGTGTTTATGGGCTAATTGCTCTCTTCTCCCAGAATTGCTTCAGTTAAAGGAAGCAACTGACCAAGCTAGGGCCCGATAGGGTCAACCTGGTACCCAACCGGCTCCCCCACCTGTAAACCAACTAACTGTTTTAATAAACCCTTTTCCATCACAAGGCCTAGTGAGTACGTCCGAGAACCAATCTTCAGGCCAATCGTCCAATAATCATCCTCCTGGACATTCCAATCAAATTTGATGTTTGGACTCCACCAAAGTGAACCTTGTAACTCACAGTCGACAATATGGGCTAATAGCTGAGCTAATGCCAACTGATACCAACAACTCTCCACCCATTAGTAGTGGCCCCTTGAAGATACCGTGACCTAAGGTTGATCTACCCCCTAAGGTACCGAAGATCCCTTTACGTCATACCGCTCAGAATTCGCATGCAAGAGCCACTCATCAATACAGCATAGTAGATGATCTAGCTCAGTCCCCTACCGCTATGTCATCCTTAGAGGTCCTTCAAACCTGCCCATCACAGAGGAAGGCCTTACTATCTTCTTTGGGGTTTGTCGATCCTTCGGATGACAGAATGATTACCTTTTATATCGATAACACAACACCTCACCTTCCACCTTCTGTTGCATTCCAAATTCTGGTCACAATAAAGAACGTCATTGTTCATCGGTGCATCATTGATGAGGGAGCATCCACATGTGTTATGTCTGCCAATGTTTGGAAAACACTTTGATCTCCTGAGTTAGTGCCATCTACAATTACCCTTCGAGCGTATGATGGCCATCCCTCTCAACCATAGGGACTATATCAAAATGTCCCCATCGAACGGTAAGACCATTCTTGTCGATGTTGAGGTCATAGATGCCCCATTGGACTACAACATCCTCCTCGGACGTAGTTACATGTATGCTATGCAGGCGGTTGATTCCTCAGTCTTCTGCATGATTCTTTTTCCACATAACGGGAAGATCACAACCGTTGATCAGATGACTTATTATTACCCGAAGTCTCATCTCAATCCAAACAACGTCTTGCCTACTATTGAGGGAAGCCAACCCATTTCCTCTCTTACAGGAATAGGCCCTAGAGTCTTCAAAGACTCCACTTTACTTCGCACATATTATGGTCCTCCTCTTGTAGTGTCGATACCGAGCACATCCAACATGTGTATGGTGATATCATCCCAGAAACTGGTAGATCCTGTGCCTACCTCAATAGGTGCATCATCATCTCAACCATCAGGAATGCCCACCGCTCCAGTTTCATCCATCCCATCATGGGGAGGTGTTCCAGTTCTAGGGTCTCCCTCTTATCAAATCCCGTTCTATTTGATTTAGAAGTGAGTGGGTGGGCCGTTCCGAACTACCGGTGCTAAAGCGTAATTACATATATAGAAAGAATGACAAGCAGCATTGTCGATAGCCTCTTTTCTTTCCTTAATCCCATCCATAAAGAAAGGCCAACTCTTCCCAAATCAATAAGGCCTTTATCACAACCCTAGTTTTCAGGAGTGGGCGTATTTTGGGTTTTAGGAGGCTTTCAAGACGCTTTCTTCAATCCTCGAGGGAAGAAATAGAAGGCTTTCCTTGGCCTGGCTAGTGACTTTGAATACGAGCATGTCATTAGTGACTTTGAGGGGAATCAATATAGGGCCGGAAAGCCCGTCACTGAAGCGCTATTTTGCCCCCGTCCCGTCACAAGAGCGAGCTCGGTGTGGTGTTGTAAAACCGAAATCGCGTATATAATATAACACCGTAACATCTATCTGGGTTCTCCATCCCCTCCATCAGGCAAGCCGGAGAGGACCCTTCAAGCCCTTCATTCAATGCCTTAGTTCACGAAGTATTATCCCGGATTACTGAACTAGAGCCTTACTGTAAGTATTTACCCCCAACGCCCAATAGGGCCTTTCAAGGCCTTATTTATCGATTCATCCCTGACGGCAAAGCCTTACTTAAACGTGAACCCCTTATTCCCCTCAAACTAACCCCGCCCGACGGGGGACTTAATAATCTGGGTTTATTCGTCTCTAAAACCAATTTGTTTGGTAGGTCAGATAGGGAACTTGCTTGTGATGCTGAGTGCCAAACTCGAAACTTTACAAGCTTAGAGCGGGTGGAGCATGATATAGAGGAGCTACCCCTGCGGCCCAACCTGCACAAACACATATGCTGTCGATCCAGCTCTTCCTATTGAACACCGAGTGGGAAAGGGGTAACCGGCATGCCCTACAACCTATATCAATTGACTAGTATCCCATACTCCTATCTGTCCCAACCATTCTATACTTGACCGAAATGCAACTTTGGCGGCAACATTCACTCATATAAGTTCATTTTGGTGAGGCGGAGTAACGTGAAAAAGTCGAATGCAACCGGTCGAAAACTAGAAAGGAGAAGGGGGTCCGCTCCCTCGCCTTGAATGCGGCCAAAGCCTACTCATGATATTCTTTGAATAGAGATGAATAAAATGGGGTTGGCTGGAAGTGTATCAGCTCGGGGAAAGGAGGCCAGGGGATAGAAAGGAATAGATAGTATATGTTAGCCCGGGAAAATAGATGGATAGTGGATACCACTTAGTGGGTGGGGCTAATGATCCGATTTCCAGTCCGTCTCTTTCTGTTGGTCGGGCTCTCCCCCTAGCTCGTTGGTTCCCAGGGAGCCAGGGAGCCGTAGCAGGGAAGCAGCAAATGGAATAGAATGAGTAAGCGAATGAGCTAGAGCATAATAACGTATATTCTATTTTATATATGGTGACATCATAACAGAGACGCCCAAGGTTACTTATTTGGTAAGGGGGTCGAACCGAAACAAAGAAGGGTCTCTTGAAGCCCAATTATTTCATACGTACAGAAGTTATTCCCTCTTGTAAAAGGCATAGTTAGTTGGCTGAATCGAAAGGGATAAATAGGCGGTCTAAATATTGTATCTACCTCAATCTTACGGGCAGCTATCGTTATTGAAGTTAGGGTGTAGAGCCAAGGTAGAACCATTGAACTATTGAACCAACAACCGGAAGAGCATAAGAATGAGAAAAGGTACACCCGGGAAAATATTACCGATCTTAGTGCCGGAGTGGAACATCATATCTCCGCGGTTAGATCCTCCAAGCTTTATTCCTCAATTGCTATACCGATACTTAGCTTTGAGATCATAGTGCCCGACCACTAGAATAAAGCTCCTTATGTTCTCCGTTTATCCTCCCAATGCATCCCAGGATTTCCTCCCGATCGGCACTTAACCATCCCATCCCGTTTGACCCCTAACCAAGCCTAACAGAGAGCATTTACTACACCTTAGAGTACGCTCATCAAAGTGACTGCTTCCAATCATTAGTGCATGCTTCCTCCATAGCTGGGATAGGATGAGGGGATTCGTAGAAGCAATGGCTCCAGCACAACGATGGAGCATTCAAATGGATGACCTCGCTCTCAAATGGGTAGAAAAAAAAGGACGAAATGAATCTAAGTGATCTAAACAAATGAGCCCACCAAGTGCTACGGGTGCATTATATAAAGACAGATGCGCATTTTATATCTGATCTATCCACCCACGCATTGACGTATATAAAAAACATACCTAATCATTGATGATCCACTAGTATTCGAAGTCTCTCCGCTCATAGCGATTCTCTGGATACAGAACAGGGTGTGTAATTTGCTATTGTAGCTCAATCGCCGATGTGTGTCTCGTAACAGGACTACACTCAAAGGCATACAGGTGCTGCATGGCTGTCGTCAGCTCGTGTCGTGAGATGTTTGGTTAAGTCCGCCCCCATCTTGTGTCGCTAAAGCATGCATGCGACTTATTATCCAGCCGGCCTCTTGCTCGCATTTCTTAAGTAGTGCTTTATTACGTTCATCATGTATTGGTTAGTGAAAGTGATCCTTCGTAAAGTCTTTTTGGCATTTCAGCCTCTTTTCTTCCATTTGATAAAGGCATTCGTCAAGTAAGAGGCATTTCAGTCCTTTCCTGGACTTCCGTGGGCCTTCGTAAAGTAAGAGGGTAAGGACCAGAAAACAGCAGCTTTTATTGATGTAAATACCACAACCGAATTCACTAACCAAGCAGACCACAAGGAGGAAATGAATGATGGGAAGTGAATTCCATAAGCCTGCTTCTCTCCAATTCGAACAGAATTCCCTCACTTCATGTATCCGCCTGTCCTTCGAATTGAACCAACAATAAGACCTGCATGTTCTTCGGAACGGATATAACCAGGGGTTGGAGTTTCATGAGCGGACTCTCTCATTTAGTAGCCTGTACCCGAACGTATAATCGTGATTCATCCGATCCCGATTATTGGATTAGCTATCGATTGGTTGCAAGTACTACATTTTGGGTTATTTATATTGAGAGACAGATGGTAAAGGGTTGACGAGTCTGGGGTTTAAACAAGCCTAAGGATGAGCTATCCCACGTCTCACCCAATTCCGATCGGTGTTTCTCTAAACATTAGCAGCTTTAATAATAAGCAGCGCGGGAAGGTTTCTCTTGTTCGACCGGTCCTCTCCCCTATAGGGTAAGGGTTAGGCCTTGGATGGGGGATGGAGAAGATATCTTATGGATTCGAGGGCCTTCCAGAGAAGGTATTGGTTATTCTCTCGAGTGGTTGGAGCGGGACCCGGAGAATAGGTTCATGTGGGGTTTTTAAGCCGATCCCCTTGATGATGCCAGTGAACCACAATCAGTGAAGGCATCTGAGCTAGATCGAGAGCCGATTTCATATTCCCCAGTTCCAGCCATTTCTTTAGTTGACCTAGAAGGGGCAGAGCCTATCTAAATAAGGTTATGGTAGTAAATCAAATTGAATAGCGGCTGCTAACGCGTCAAGATTTGATTGGAACACGTAAATATTGAACTACGGGCAGGGGTTCTAGGCGAAGCGCTGGCTCTATGGCTCTCTCTACTCCCGCCCTTGCTTCTCCCGTCTCCGCCCCTGTAAATGGCTCTCCTTTAAGCCTTACACCATTGATACTACTTGTTGCCTGCCTTTCTTCGAGCTGCGGGATAACTCTGTTGGCGCTGACTATTTAGGTCCTCCACTTCTGGCGAATGGTAGGGTTCTCTGCTCCTTCTTCGTTGATCCAGTGGTTCTGATAAGAGAAGATAATAGGCAGCAGTCCCCGCAATTAATGAAGCAAGTTGTATAGGTAGAAAGGTATAGTTCTTCAGGTAGGTAGTTAGCACAGGCATGAACCGAAAGGCAGGTAGATCAATTCCTAGCGATAGAGTTGGTTCTAATGGATGAATCATATCGTCAAGACTCGGCCGGAAGAAAAGGTAATAGCGGTACCCGGAAGGTAATAGTTGTACCAAGAAGACTTCTTCATAAGGAAAGGGAATATAGGGTAAAGGGGGTTCCTAGTAAAGGTTATCAATTTTTACCCCTACAATCATAAACCATGCAAAGAAAGCATTCTTTGACTTCAAAGTTGGCTTCCTCTGTTTCCAGCTTGTATTGATTACCCGTATTCAGGCATTACCTGTATTATGGAATTATAGTACAAGATTGAACAGTAATGGTTACGTAACTACATAGGTACTCGTATTAGCTTGTATACATGTTTCGATATCACCTGTAATGAATACGGTTTACTCATAGTCACTAAGCATCTTGTCTGTTACCTTATTCAAACCATTAGACTCGTAGTGATTGCACAGCTTATACTAGTGATTAGTACAAGCTATAAAAACCATTACACTTTGAATGCAGTTGAGTCTATTTTCACTTTTCTCTTGGAAGAGCGTTCTAAACAACCACTTGCTTTAGGCACGGAGTGATGGTCCATCAGAGAGGAGAGCCTTGTTAGACGGGGGGCTTCAATAACCAACAATTGCTTACATCTTCGTACTTGGTACGGACGGCACCACTTAGACCTTTGTTAGTACTCTCCCTATTTGCTTTAGACCGCTGAGTTTTGTGTGGGATCGTCGGAGGATCGGAACTGCCCTATTCAGGAACTAAAACCCGACCTCCGCATATTGGACGGAAGGAAGGGCTGGCTGGCTCTCGGCACTTTCAGCATTCATATGAACAGAACCAAAACTTACTTACTAGATTAGATTCATTTCAGTAGGTGGGTGGCACAGGAACCACCGTTTGATCGTACGTGGAAACTGCCCTCTTGAATTGATGAACTGCAACAACCAGACCCCTGATCTTGCATGAATAGATGGAATAACTTTCAATGCAGTGCAGGCACGGAGTCTATTTAGCTAAAGCAAATTGAGAGTTATCAAACCTGGTGGATGCATGCCCCCCCTCTCTTCCCATTCCGGAAAGGTTAGCGAAGTAATGTTAGGGGCGAGCGATTTAAGCTCTCTTTGTGAAGTAAGGGGGCGCATTTCATAATGGGAGGCGAGCGGAATGAAGGTCCTTAGTTAGCTATCGTGGGGAAGGTAGAAGCAGCCAGCTAGTATGAGGGTAAAGCGAATGCATGATACTTATTAACTAATCAATATTGCAAAGCAATAAGGAACTGACTGATTCATTTGCTGCCGTAATGACATATATAATGAGAGTGATTTCCTAGCTAGAGGCAGCCTTGAGCAATATATAAACCCCCCAAAGAAAGAAAAGAGAGATAGATCGAGTAAGTGAATCGGTCTACATTCATTATATACGTAATTACGTCATTCGAGATCGGTAGGGTTTTTTCGAACCTTGTCAATGATCTGACTTAGGCCAACCCTGAAGGTCATGGCTCTTACCGGTACTAACGACTCTTATGATACCGGTTAGAGAGATTGATAAAGCCAACCCTTTAGTCCGCCGCGGTAGGCGGGGGAATCTAAATAAAGGAAGGCGGTTCCCGGTGAATACGTGATATCCGCTTTCTTTCCATCTAGACTCCGGTGCATAATGAAAAGTTAGGCCAACCAAGTCAAGGAAATAGATCCCCAGGTCAGATCCGAAATAGGCATACCACCACCTTACTTGGGCCTGAGTTAGCGATCCAAAGCAAAGGCGATTTCAAGAAGGTGCGAAGCCGCTTGTCCGCATCTTGAAAGGTTAGTAAGGCCGCTCTATTGCTAACTATTTACCCACCCACCCCAATCCCCGTTTCTCGCTTGCTCGACCAAAGCCCCGTAAGGAATCGATAAGTACTTCGGCAAGGATAACAACTATTCTGCTTGAATCATACCATTGATTGCTTCCGAACCTGGAACCAGTAGCGATCATCGAACCATCCGTCCCCCTCCAACTAGCGATCGAGCTGAATGGATGAGAGGGAGAAGCTTGAGTCCCCTACCTATCCTTTCTGAATGAGTAGTTGAGTGAGTAGCCTTTCTTACTTACTTACTTCCCTAGCCTTCTATGTGAGGGAGAAAGCTTGAGTCCCCTACTGACCTATGTGAGTGAATGAGTGAAACCTTCTTAGCTTACCTTACTACCTTTCTGAGCTTCCTTAATGAGTGAGTAAGTAGGTGAGTCTTACTTAGCTTCCCTTCCTTCCCTAGCCTTCTTAGATGAGGTAGCCTTTCTAAGCTTCAAGTTCAAGCTTTAGCATGCCACGTTCTAGCTTTAAGCTGCTACACCCTGCTTTATGGCTCATACCACCTGCCTTAAGGTACTTATTATTAGCTTTACACTACCTGCTTTAAGCTTTCAGCCTCACACCACGTTTTGTGAGGTTGGAAGCATTTATATGTATGTCAGGGTGGAAGCCTTGGCAAAGGGTGGAAGCCAGTATCTGTATTCAGGGTATAAGCCGCTGATGCATTCGATATAGGCATTCGTACCAGCTGATGCATATGACCACCATGATTCATTTTTGTATAAGCCGGCTAACGTTGGTATAAGCTGTATAAGCTGGCTAACGCTGGTCTCTAACTGGTAAAGAGTGTTTAACCGATCGAACTGGTCAAGCTGAGCGATGGGAATCAGAGGGGATCAGAGTCCCATCCCTTCTCTTTAAGTTATCGAACATGCTCATATAATGACAAACTCGTCTGACAATACGGGTCTCTCTGCTTCTGAGTGTGCAATGTGATTGAAAGCTTTAGTGCACTAGTCAGCGTTCCCCCTTAGCTAACTAGTAAGCGTTACTTCCCGCTAAATGGAATCATGGATCTTGCTCTCCTCATTCAATCAAAAATCTATCTATCCATAGCTTGGAGCTTTCTAGTTTTGATAGAATGAAGAGTTTCCTGGGCTGTACTGATAGCATCATGTATTTGCCTTCCATTGAGGACCGGCAGGGTGCGTAGCACGCTCGACTAATAAGGCCGCCATCGGCTCGACTGATAAGGATGCGCAAGCAGGCTCGACTGATAAGGCCGCCATCACCTTTAGGTGCTCGACCATAAGGACCTTTAGGTGCTCGACTGATAAGGATGCGTAAGCATGCTCGACTGTTAAGGCCGCCATCACCTTTAGGTGCTCGACCATAAGGGCCGCCATCAGAGGATGCGTAAGCAGGCTCGACTGTTAAGGACCCTTTAGGGGGCTCGACCATAAGGACCTTTAGGTGCTCGACTGATAAGGACCCTTTAGGGGGCTCGACTGATAAGGAGAGGAGAGGATGCGCAAGCAGGCTCGACTGTTAAGGCCGCCATCACCTTTAGGTGCTCGACTGATAAGGACCTTTAGGTGCTCGACCACCGCCTTTTAGTTACTTATTTGCCCCTCAAATAAGTCAAAAAAAAAAGAAGTAAATTGAATGCGTAAGCATGCTCGACTGTTAAGGCCGCCATCACCTTTAGGTGCTCGACCATTTTTTGACTTATTTGAGGGGCAAATAAGTAAATTGAAGAGGACCTTTAGG
>Ga0181459_100122_pt1 | contig 14487 bp, 13 predicted proteins | sample InSIn2SAF170_FD_119060 | JGI IMG/M metagenome (GOLD analysis project Ga0181459, IMG submission 119060) | Clean room microbial communities from NASA Spacecraft Assembly Facility at Jet Propulsion Laboratory, Pasadena, California, USA -... ...
CGCCGAACTGGTTGCATGGAAAACCGAGGATTACGAAATCGTCGCTATTGCTGTATTTTGGGTTGGATTTGATTTTTTGGGAGAGGGTTTCGAGCGCACCGAATTGAGGGGTGAAACCGCATTTGCTGGCTGTGTTTACGGCTAGGATTACTTTGCCGGCGTGCTGGGAGAGTGGGTAGGAGGCGCCTTTTTTGTCTTTGGTTGTGAAACCGTAGAAATTCGTTGCGCTGGCCATGGTGGGACGTGTGGTGGAAAAGGATGTGTGTTTCGAGGTTGAGTGGGAGTGGTTGAGAGGGGTGGTGGTGTGTCGCAAGGATTGGGTCGCAGAGGATGTGCTCGTGGTTGAGAGTGTTCGAGAGATAGAGACTTGTCTTCTGTGTGTAGGGAATGAGATTTGTCGGAAAGGATGTCTTGCGCTGGCTGTTGAGAATGATCGGGTTGAGTTGCGCATGACAGCTGACTGATCAAAATCTGGTTGTGTTTGACGACTTATCTACCAGTAAATGGCTCGGGATAGGTGTCATAAATCTTTATGCTCAAAAAATTTGCTTGATGACTGGCAACCTTGAGTGGTCTTTTATCGTCCTATAAACGCACTTTGTAACATAACAATGCAAGAATTCAATGTGACCTTCTAAATCGACATTAAATGCACAAACTTATGCATAACGCCTTGTGTTTGTGTTGCTTCGGATTTGGCACATGCCATGTGCAAACCTCGGCAAAATCGGACTAGCGGGACGTGCTTTTTGCTGGCTGTATAATAATACTCTACTGTAGCAACGACTTTTTGGGATCGTGTCTACAGTATTGTATTGGTACAATCACATATACTCTAGCTGAGTGGCCATCAAGTTCGGCCCGGTGCACAATATCTGTCTGACACCTGTCCGTTGGCTACGGTAAGAGACCAATTGCGTTTACAGTAATATAGACCTGGAGCACTCCCAGCAATCGTAGGGCCAACATGCAAAGTTCCATGCGACAACGATGCAGTACAAACTGTCTTCGTTGGGAAACACATCTATATCAAGTATTTCGTACCGAGAAATCGGGTGACGAGGCTCATGCTGACCCATTGGGTCCATGACTTGACCATCGAAATCGTCAATGATTTTTTCTTGTCAGTAGCAGAAGCTGGCAGATAGTTAGAGACGAGGTTAATAAACCACTATGTAGTACATCTAATTCGTACAGTACCGCTCTTGTCCTGGGAGTGTTGTAGAGTACTCTACCTGGTCTTGAAACCGGTGCTTCACCACTCTTCTTTCGATACTCGAGTGTCGCCCTTGCGAGAAGCTCCGCTGGAGATACTTCACGCTCCTACTCCTTGGCTGCTGGACTGAGACACCAAGTATAGTAATTTCGTTCGCTGATGTTGAGAGAAAACGGCTGTTGATGCACATTTCACCAGATATATTACAATGCAAGGCGCAGCCTACGCACCGATAGTGGTCCAGACTTGAATGTTGTCTGTGCGCGGGATAATTTGAAATGCACTAGCAAGGACCGCGTAACTGCCGATTGGTACATGGTTCATGCTTACGAGCACAAGGTTGTGTCCGTGGAGCGAGTTAGAGAAACTACCTTAATTCTTTGAAGATCAAAGCCATGGACAGGAGCATGCTATGGTGCCGGCATGCGACCGATAAGCCCGTCGGTATCCGAGTTTTAGATGAACAGGCGGCTTCGTCGATCGCAAACACCGAAGGAGGGAAAGGCTGCGTAAGCTCGTGAGATCTTGGACCATGCTCGTGCTCTCACCAATCACGTTCGTCTCCAAGAAAACTGGAACCGTTGGTCGATCATGGCCCAGGCGATGCCTCCACCAACCGTAACAGAACAGTACAGTACTTCGCAGGGAAGCACATGCTTCTGGAAGGTTGACTGTTGCACCCATTATTCAAGGTACTTTGCACTTGAAGGATCATACAGTAGAGACGTTGGTCTTTGCGTAATGATGCTCACGTGAATTCTGTTCGTCAAAACTCGCAATAACTGTAGAACACAGTGCCGAACACATATGTAGGGAAGTCGATGTTAACCCTCGCAATCCAGACGTTGGTACACGAAACCAAGCTGAGTTGTGAATCCACTGAAAATCGTATTAACCTTAACGCTCTGTAGCATGGCGGAAATTTGCTATTGTGTATTCCGTGTATCGCAGGACATCACGGAAACTAAGATCGAAGCCTCCTGACTAAGCATTATTATGGTCAAGGATATTGCTGCGATCGAGGCTGTTCCAGATCGGGGCTAGCTCATAATAGCGTAATCTTTTAGGCCTCAATGTGGCGCACGCATTGTTCGGCTTCTTCACGGCGCATCGCGAGAACCTAAACGACTCCAAGTCAATTCAAGTACAACTATGTACTGGCAATAACACCTCTTGTGTGTTACATTACTGCAACTAATGGGGCCTGTGCAAAGTGTCAATTCCAATGTTACACGATTGAGTTTTCCTAGTGTATTACCATACCCACACCGTGAGACAGAGCTGGCTAGACTTTCCCCGGAGTAAGTGGAAATGCAATTGCGCACAGGTGGCTAGTGGTCCGACTGGCAACCTCGTGATTTGAATGAACTTTTATCAGCATTTGCTCAACGGTCTCGGTTCAGAAACAGAAAGAAATTCATGCGATCTGGTAGCTGCGAGGCAATCTAGTTTTTTCGAGCTGATCTCGTGTAGTAATGGAGCTTTGCCACTCGTTTGATTGCAGAACCCAAAGGTCAAGCAATCGACCCAGTTCTTCTCGGTACAGCAACGTTAAATGTCACTCGTCCAACGAGGCTCTCCCGAATATTTTGCCCCGCTTCCATTTGAGCGATACCGTATTCGAGTTCTTCCGGCATTGGTCAGCTGTTGTTAGTGGTGGTTTGCGAAAAGTGTCAAATGCCTAGCCGATAATATCGCCCCTGCAGGCAATGTCTATTCATTGGCGACTGCCAAAACTTCTGGGAATTTGGCGAGATCGTGTCCAGAATGACTTACTGGTTCGCCGTCGCTGGAACGGTCATCCGTGATTGTTTGTATGTGCAATGCACCAAATATTGAAACCGCTCTGATCTGGACCTGAACATTGTTATGTCTGATGAGGTTGCAAGCCGGGCAAAGTCAGGCACTGGAAGCGATAAGGTCGGTTTCAGGCAACGCCCAAGCAGTCGTGATCAAACTGGCTCAACTGCGCGGACACAAACGACATCACGTGCCCATCATCCCTCTCATCACTCGACACAGAGAGATGATCGCATTGTACTCGACATTGGGATAGCTCTCATCGAAGACATCATCAAACAAAAACGGAATGTGAATCATGAAGAAACGGCCGTGTCAACCCAGCAGTCTTCGCAACTTGTCCAAGACCTGTTAGGTGGCCCACCACATGAACCACTGCCACCACCACAAGATGAATTATACCCAGACCTGCCCAACAACGAGGTGGCTGCCGAGTTGATCACGTCGGTCTTCGAAAAATGCTTTTTGCTCAGTGAGATTGTTCCTAAGGAACTATTTCAACAATCTGGAATGCGACTATTTAGTCTTCAAACCAACGACCGTACCGCTGCCGAGCGTGAATTCTTACCGATGGTATATATTGTCATTGCATTGGCATATGTGGTCAGCTGGAGTATGCATAACGAGCTCGGCTGCGAAAATGCGGTGGCTAAGGGGTGTGTCTGTCAGCGCATGACTTCCAGCATCTTCTTCTGACTCTTGATAGCACCGTTTATTTTCAGGCAGCAGAAACACTGTCAAAGTCGAGAGAAATCGCGTCTATTACGCAGTTGCGTATTCATCTTTGCATGATCATCTTCCAAATGACCACAAAAGGCCCCCGAACAGCTAAGCGGTGCCTTGCCCTAGCACGGACCGCCACTGTTAAGTTAGGACTGTATGCGCAGTATGCATTTCAGCCACGAGTGCGGGACATGGAAGATACGCCAAACCAGAATCTGCTATGGTCGGTCATGTACTTGGACATTTACATCTCTGGCATGCTTGGCTGTCCATCGCTTGCAGAAACATCGGGCACAGAGGCCGCCACCTTGTCCGCCATCCGTCATGCTGCGCAGAATGTAAATCGACTGGTTCGGTCATCCCAAGGCCTCTTATTGAACGTAGCGTTAGCGTTACAGATCGAGTTGTTCAAGGTCTCACGGTCCATCCAGATTGTAGTCAATGCCATGGTCGAAAATGAGGCTGATCAAGGTGTCATGAGCAATGAACACTTTTTGGAGACTGAACGACTAAGGCAGGAGTTGGTCGATTGGGACGTAGTGATGACGAATATCTTCCCCAAAGATGAAGCCATCCACGTGCTTGCCCGGTATGTGATGCATGGTATATGTATGTTTGTGGGGACCGAAACTGACCTCATAACAGGGCACGTTTCGACCTACGCATGAGCCATTACCTAGCTCGGATCATGCTCCATTATCGGTATATAAGATACCATGCCGAGTCCTCGAGTAGTGTCGAAGATCCCCTGATGCTCCGTAGGATCAAATATGGACGTATCTGTGTGGAGACATCACAGGCTGCCGTCACTGCTGCGAAAGAGTACTCGAAAGTACCAGCAATATCTCCGTTTTCATGGCCGTCAGCATATGCGCTCTTCCTCAGTACAATCACTTTGTTCGTGGCATTGACAAGCGCTAAAGGGGCTGAACAGCAGCGAATCAAGGACAGCATACTGCTGAGCGTGCTACTCATGCGACAGATGGCCTGCGTGGCACACGAGGGCACCACTTCTTATTTTAACTTCCTTGAGGTAAGCAACGAACCTCCTCGTCCAAGCGGCGTCTACTAACGCAAATTTTCAGGCAATGGCCCGAGACACCTCATCAATAGTTGACTGGCAATCGCGTGGACAAGCAAGTGATCCAACAAATCGCAATCCTCACCTGGTGCCCTTTATGGCCGGACAGTCAATTCGCCCTTTGGCAGCATCGCATAAGTTCAACCTCGATTTTCTCCCCCTCCCAGAAGCTTGATGCAGGGTTGCATGCAAATGACTGTGCACTTTGCTTTAAGCTTTGGTTACTGAGATCATATAAATGGACATCTTTTGCTTGAGACAGATGTGCCAACAGCGATGAACTCCCCGAGCATGGACTTTTGACAGAGTGCTTGTATTTTAGGAAATGGAAGAGGCGGAAATGCAGTTCCACGCAAAAATATGATGCCAGACCAGCCATTGATCATCACCCTTTGTGCCAGTCCAATTGTCGTAAAACCCAAGTAATTGTTCGAGTGAGTAATAGTGGCGTCCTTAGCGCAGCATGGGCGGGATGGTAATTCCGAACCCATCATGAGGTACGACTTGAACTGTGGCCTGCTATAAGTAGTGAGGATACGTGAATCGTGGTTCTACTGTAACCATCGACTAACGTTGCTCCAACGGCTATCATATCCGTGACTTTGGGAGATATTACTTGGTACTACCTACTGTAGGTAGGCAAATAAAGGCCGCCTCAACTTTTACAGTACTGCACAACCTTGTACGGCAAGAGGTCGGAAGTGTGTTGTGTGAGAAGCCAGCAGAAACTGCGGTCACGGCTCAGCTATTGCACCTGCAAATCGAGAGTTTTTCGGGGCGATAATTGGTTCATCCGCTGTCAGTGTCAGGAATGACACAGCCTCCAAGTTTGAAGGAGATTGTTTTGGCCGACCATCAGCCCACTTTCATCCGTTTTAAGCTCAGACGGCGCTGTTAGAACCCGGCTGACTAGACATCGATTATGCCAGGTGTTTTCCCAGAGTCAACAGCAATCATGGCAAGCTCATTTTCAGCTCGCTCGATGTGGGATATACTACGGATCATAGAACGACATATCGGTATTCAATCAAGCACAACACCTATGCGACAACAATAACAAGTAGTGGTCGCTGCCACTGATGCTACAGTACAATACTCTGTACTCTACACTCTACTGTGCATACAGTTCAACCCGACCGTTTGAGCCGAGAGCAGGACGCGACTTTGTAACAATGATTGGTCAACTGGTTCTACCCGGAGGTATACTTTGGTGGGTTTGATTCTAGATCTCCATCCGACCACCCTGAACAGTGCTTTTTTGCTCGTCCACGCTCGGCTACCAAATTTTGTTCGTTGGTTGCAGCACAGTGGTGGACGACCCTGCAGCACCGTCAACCAAACACTTTCGGGGACGGCATTATGTTGTGCATGCATATGCAACCCATAATACCAGGAAAAGCAGTGGCAACTTTGCGGGTACCGCAATCCATGTGCGCACCCTGCGTCCTTAGCACCACTTCTGTCCATGCTATACTGTTGCTGACAATTTACTCCTCATCGTTCTGCGACTGTGTCTGCTATCCTATATCACCTTCATACTAAGACAACAGTCTGTTTCTTACGCTACCTGATGCATCGCGCTGCAAAGGAAGTCTGTTTCACGTCATATGCTTTCTCTCTGATTTGTTAACCGTTGCCATGACCAGGAACCCATCTTCGATGGGATGACTTTCGATGTTCTGCGTGAACCTGGTGCTACCCGATCAAAGTTTCGGAGAGAATGGGAGACGCGACGGTGCCTATCTTCCCTAGGCATCAGGACAGCTTTTGCCTGCCCCTCACACTGCCCAATGATACCGAAGCAAGACCAACGAGTGTTTGGCCGATCTTTAACATCGAGAAGAGTCAGGAACCTCTGACGACTTTTGATGCCGCTGCAGCTTCACTGAACTATGGAGCCTTCTCGCTGCTTGATGGCGAGGCATCACCACCTCCGCGCCCGAACACCTTCACCGACGATTATCTATATCCGACACTGGCTCCTAATGAGTATACCAGACTTACTATGTTTTGGTATTATACCAAAGATATTGAACAAGACAAGGAACTGCTTAGCAAGCTGACAAACTTGATTAATGTGATAAAGGACTCGATCGGCTGGGAGCTTGGGCTTGTTGGTTTGCTGGACAACGATACTTATGTTCGTCTCGCAGCCGCAAATCTGCCGTTAGCCATACTACCGAGACGGGAAAGCACCTGTTCTCATACAGTCAGCCAGCAACCTGGGGTAAGTCACATCGTCGACATTATGCACTGTTACTGACAGGAAACCTAGACTGTCTTCATGATAACAGACCTCTCCAAAGATTGGCGTTTCGAGCGTTCCCCCCACGTCGAGGTCGGCGGTATTCGAAGCTATGCGGGAACACAACTTCGTGCGGCAACACCGACCGGCGAAGTTGTTGTGCTGGGCAGCATTTGTGTCGCATCAATGACCGTACAGTCACCACTGTCCGAAGAGCATAAGAAGACTCTTATCAGGGGAGCAGATATCGTTGCGGCAGAGATTTTGTCGAGCGCACGAACAAGACGTTTACGGGCACGACAGAAGATGGGTGAGAGCTTGAGCAATCTTCGAACGAACATTGGCCAACGCAACATCGAAGAGCTGGTCATCGAAATACTGAAAGATCAATACAAGAATGCACATGTTACAATTCAAATGATACAAAACGATACAATCAAAATTCAAGGACTGTGGCGTGTGCCATGCTCCTCCGTCCATGCCGGTCTGTGGGAGGACACCGCTTACATACAAGAGAACCTTCAATTTTTCGACTCTCGACATGCGGAGGTACAACGTCCTATCCGTGCTATCGTTGGTCACATCAAGTCGAATACACGAGTTCTTGTTGTGGCTTCTTCAGAGTTGAAGCTGGTTTTTGACGATCTTGACTCCTGGTTTGTTGACCAATGTGCTCAAGTAGTCAACCTTACTCTGCAAGACTATGCGTTGAAGCAGGCCCTGGCCGCCAAAGAGGCATTTCTGCGTGGTATAACACATCAACTCAGGACTCCTATCCACGGTATACTCAGCAGTACTGAACTCCTTGGTGAGGAACTGAGGGCTCAAAAGCTTGTGCAGGTCAACGGGGATCGTCGTTTGAATGAGAATGATGCATCTTTAGCCTCTTGCATGCACAACATCCAGCGATCAGGCATCGAATTGATGACCATTGTCAACAATATGTTACGGTTGAATGCTTTTACAAGCAACAACGTAACTTCGTCTCCGACATCATATGACTTACGAAATCTTGAGTCAGATGTATTTGACGCAGGCTTGGCCAGCTACTTTGACAGTCAGTTCAAAGGCCCGTCTGTTCGTTTCGAATACAAATTTTCTGGTGCTGAAACGGCAGTCATACTCGACGCGGACCTATTGAAAGATCTCCTCAAATGTCTCGTTCTTAATGCTATGGATGCTACACATCAAGGCAGTATAGTCGTCACGACAACTCTAGAAGAATCCAGGCTGAAGTTCGACATCGTCGACACTGGTATTGGCATATCACCGGCAGATCAAGACCGTATCTTCTTGCCCTTCGAAAAAGCGGATCATCATACAAAGGGAGTCGGACTCGGCCTGAGTTTAGCCAATCAGTCAGCTGCCACCCTTGGCGCATCACTCTCGCTTGTGTCTTCACAGCCTGGAGTGGGTTCTCACTTTCAACTAGACTTCCAGAATGTCCAGGTCTGCTCTGCATCAGCTTTGGACGACCGCAAGCCAGTGAGATATAAGCACTTACCTTCGAAATTTTATCAACTGCAAGATCCCACACGGAACACGCATTTGCTAACACATTTATCTGCTCATCTTCGAAGTCGTGGACTGCAAGAAAGTGACACGCCACAGGATTCACTGATTATAACAAATCAGTGTGAGCCATCACAAAGTGATCTGGACAAAGTGCGTTCTTTGGAAGGCCTGCATATGGTTGTATTGGTCCTCGATACAGTCAACAACGAAGTGCTCAAGGCTCGCCTAGCAACCGAAATGAAGCCACATTTGACATGGCCTATCGCTGGGCCCTTTTTCACAGCCCGTCTCGACAGTCTACTTCTCGAAGCAGATCTGGCTTTTGGCCTGCGGCGATTAAAAATATCATCAGTAACCGCAACATGCAATCCTCGTATCTCGAGTCCAGCTCCAGTCATTCCACAAGCAACCAATGGATTGAGTACAGCATGTTTCACTGATGTGACCCCTATTTCGGGTGTGCCCTCCAGGGCGCTCATAGTAGACGATAACATTGTCAACTTGCGTGTTCTCCAAATGTACTGCAAGAAGAGAGGCCTGCTACATAGCAAAGCTATCAACGGAAATGAGGCTGTGGCAAACTTTTGCAACGCCATTATCAATTCTGAGTCGCCGTTCACTCTGATCTTGATGGATCTCCAGATGCCAGAATGCGACGGCATTGTCGCCTGTCAACGCATTCGTGAATTTGAGCGACAAAGAAACCTCCCTAAATCTATCATATTCATGATTACTGGACAAGATTCGCCTGTCGATCGTAAAAATTCTATCGGCGCAGGAGCGGATGAGTACTTTGTCAAGCCTGTCAGCTTGAAAATGCTGGACATGGCTATTGATCATTACTTTCCTGGCAGGTTGAAAACGCTCCCAAACCGAAATACATAACGAAAAAGACATATAACCTGGCAGATGTCTATACATCTCTTTGACGAATCTTACCATATGAAGGCGCTAATGAGCCAAAGACAAGATCTCAAAGACACAAATACAGATCTCCCTCGATCCATGCTTCTGCATGTCAGATGGCCACTCAACATCACTTGTGGCTGTGCCTCGCCATTCCCCACTCACAAAGCAACATTACCGCTCGACCATATCTTTAACACTCATGCTTTACGACATGCCGGACCAAAACTTAACCTTTGTGTCCACTGACGAGCGAGGGGTCCAGCCAAAATAGAAAATGAAGGCGTGGCAGACACCATGATGCCTATCACATTATCGGCGTTCGAGTGTGCAAGGTCCAAGTGACAGGGTTTTACGGCTCTCCACCAGCCATTTACGACATCTCAACTTCGACTGACATGAGGAAATCCACCACTGAAACATACACGAGTGCTTCGCATTCTGCATTTAATCTTTCACAGCCTGACGATAATCTCAACTCAATTTTCAAATCTGTTGGAAGAATATCATGATTGGATATGCATCGAGGAAACATGTACTAACGTGAGACAAGACTGTCTATCACGAATTTAGCAGCGCCAGTGCCCGAAGATTTTCACTGTGTTTAAGTATGCACAGGGTTGTGTTGCGTTGCATATATGGATGGAGTCTTTGAGTTTTGTCATAGGTGGTTGGATGGACAGTTACTCGTATGGAATGGCGGCACGAAGGGTTTTGGTGCGTGCATAGACCGATCAACTAGGTAGCTACTACCTAGGGCTCGCAAGTGTCTATAGTGGGAGTCATGAACAAACGTTCCGATTATTCTCGGGAAGTACTGTGCTATACGCTTCGTAGGACAGACGAATTCGAGAACCAATAATGATTTTCCAGCGTGCGATGTCCTCCTCCTCCGTACCCTCTCTACTTCCTGTTGTCGTCCTAACTAACTTGCTGATCTGTCTGCAACCCTGGGTATCTACAAGAACCAACTGCACACCTCGCCTAGGCAGGGTGACCTGCCACACGGTATGTAATATGGGTATTGTGTACGATACATGTAGTTATGCGTTTGGGGTGGGTAAATACACATGTAACTTAGCGGGATGAATTCAAGGTTGTTTGTTATGCTTGAAGAGGGGTGATGTTACAGTAGGATATTGTACTGTAGGGTAATGGACGATTTGAACTCAGCTTGGGCGCTGCGCAGCCCTCCGGCTTTGATGTGTAGATCTCAATTGATACCTACACAGGTAAGACTCGTAAAATGAATGTTTTACTTAAGTAGTAGATGAATGTCGCGACGGCCGAGGACAGCATTTTCCGCGTTAATGGATGAATGAATGGACGTGGTTGTTTTTTTCCCTATAAGGATTCGAGTCACTACTGCCCAGATATGTACCTACGTAGCTATCTGAGTCTGAAATGGGCAATCCACCAGCTACCTACCTACCTACCTCCCTACTTCCCCACAGCAGCCTTAACAGCTTCCACCTCCTCCTCCACCGGCAAAATATCCGGCACCGGTCCCACAGGCGTAATCGAGAACGGATTAATCTGTTTATGACTCCTGGTGTAATGATTCTTGATATGCTCGAACTGCGTCGTCTCGCCAAAAGCCGGAACATTCCAGTACAAATTGCGCAGCCAGCGATGGATATTCGGGTATCCGGACCTGACGTCGCGGATGTTGCATTTGAAGTGCTGGACATACACCGGGTCGAAGCGGATTATGGTTGGGTAGAGACGGATATCTGCTTCTGTTATTTCGGTGCCGTGGTAGTATGGTCCATTGGTAGTGTTGGAGGCGAGGTGTTTCTCGACGCGGTCGAGGGAGGTGAAGAGTTGGTGCACGGCTTTTTCGTATGCGTCTTGGGTGCTGGCGAAGCCGGATTTGTAGACGCCGTTGTTGATGTCGTTGTAGGTCCAGTCGTTTGTTTCTTCGATTTGGGACTGGAGGGATTTGGGGAAGAGGTCGACTTTTTTGTATTTCTCGGGCAAGAGGTCGTCGAATTCGGTGTAGAGCATGCGGATGATTTCGGCGGATTCGTTACTGACTATCTTCTTAGTCTTTTTGTCGTAGAGGGTTGGCACGGTGAAGCGGCCTTGGTAGGAGGAGTTGATGGAGAAGTAGATTTCGCGGAGGTGGGTGAATTCCGGATGGAGGGGGTCCTTGGTGACGTTTTCTCCGGGGACGTTTTCGCCTTCTTGGACGAAGCGCCAGCCTGAGGGAGGATTGATAAGTATGTGTTTGGGAGTGAGAGAGAGAGAGGGCTTTGGGATGTCCTACCTTTCTCGAGCATGTGCCAGTGCACGCTTGTGAATGAGATAAAGTCCTCAAGTCCTTTCAGTTTTCGGACGATTAGTGTTCGATGGGCTAAAGGTTGTCAGTATGGTTTGGTTGACCTTGTTCATGTCGCTTCAGGTTCAGGATCATCCAGACTTACCCCATGGACACGCATAGCTGACATAGAGGTGGTAGCGGCCCTTCTCAGGCGGAAATTCTGCGCCAGACTCTCGGGAGATAGCACTTCGAAATTGAGACTGCTGTCTGTTGAAGCTGCCATCCTTGCCAGCATAGCTCGTGATCGACTCGCCTTTTTTGTTGGTTATTTCTTGTTCGCCCTAGGTGTGATACAACGTCAGCTCGACGGCACCACAAGCATATCCTTAAGCCAGCTTTGGCAGGTTGCCGTCAGGCTTCCTCCATTCTTTGATTGTGACTTGCTCACGAATCGCTATGAGACTTACCGACATGATTGTACTTGTACTCAGATTCCTCTTGCTGCACGATATGCGAATTGCTCTTGCCGCGGCTCCACTAAGACGTATCGAGAATGTCTGATAAGTGAAGATGTTTCCTCTCTTTGAAAAAAGAGTCCTGATCATTTACAGCAGCCTGGAAACAATGAATGTGAAAGTGCTACTGGGATATATACTCTGCTGGGTAACCCCCAATAGGCTTGCAAAGCAGTTGTAAAGTGGGGATGGCTGACATTCGGGGCTAGTGAGGTCATGATGATAGATGATTATATAATTGTCACTTGGTAATGCAGATGAAAATCTGCTTCGTGTTATGTCAGCGAGTTTTTAACCACTTAGAGCGGAACCAAGTCCTATAGCAAGCCTACAGCACTTTGGATCCGCCGTCAATACACATTCAAGATTAAGCCTTGGCCACCTACGCAGATTGTGAGGCAGATCAATACAATTGACTACCACATAGGGAAGAGTATGGAATTCAGACGACAGAGACATATGCACGAGAAAAACCTCATTGTCATCCCAAATCTATATTCGAGTCTGGTTCTTGTCTGCCTAACCTATCGAATCTCCCTATTCCGTGCAGCAGGCGCCGCATGCATATAGACTCCGCGTGACACTCGCTTGTAATGCTTGTTTCTTCAAGTCGGATCCTAGCTGAAAACTCACTTTCTGTACTTGACCATGACATAGGGCACTTCAACATCTTCGTCGGTAGTATCCTCAGCTGTGATCTCGAAGATAATGTTCTTCTGGTGCTCGGGAATCGGCTTTTTGCTGATGGTTTCGAGTAACTTGCTCATCTTCAATGGCAATCGATCCTTTGTCTTGCTAGGAGGATAGAAGGATGCGTATAGCAGACTCACACCAGAGCTGACCATACTTATTGACAGGCCAAGGTTCTCAAAGTGTTTAACAAAATCACTAAGAGTGATATCGTCCACTTCAAACCGATCCCATAGTTTGTCGATGGTGACTTCCCCATTCTTGCCTTGGTACGTGCCCTTGGGACTGGCAATTGGTTCACTGAAACCAAAGAACGGCAGAGCGAGATTGATGAATCCATTCTTGTACTGTTCGAGATCGTCCTTACCATCTATCACCTTGTATAATTCAAGAATAACAAGACCTGTCACCAACGCGGTGGTCGTAGCGATAGCAGGAATGATCTTACCGGCGATGAATTTCGTCTTATGGCGATCAGCCACGGCTATGTCGTAGTTCAGGGCTCGGAGATTGCTCGCCGCCGTGATGAAATCGATGTGGTGATTGGTGTCATCGTCCTTTTCGAATTCAACAACGTTAAGACGGAAGCCTGGCAATGACTTTGGTGCAGGCAAGGCGGCGATGATGTTATTCAGCTCATCCTGGTCGTTGAATGCGGGCTGGTTGGCGTTCGGATCGGGTTCCTTCTCATCGGCTTGGATCTTAACGTTAGAGTCTGGCTTGAACTCAGGAATCATCATGCTATCGATGACCTTGGCATAATCTGAAGTAGACATCTTGCGCGCTTCGATATTGTAGTTATATGCGTGGAGAGCTGCTCCTGCTTTCACAAAACCCATATGCGTCTCGTTGGAAGTGTCAAACTTGAGTGCTTTTGGACATCGCTTGGGACCAGACCAGAAGTTTGCCCCGGATGAGGTTGTTGCATCCGACGGGAAATTGTACAGCAACTGTTGAATGGCATTGCTATACTGTTTCTCAAATTGCATCCGGGCCCAAGCAATGCAGTCATTGTAATCTGACGGTTTGTCGGATACCAAAAAATCTTTGAGACTGTCGAGAATTTGCTTTTCGTTGCCCTGTTGCTTGAGGGTAGTATTTATGTGGTCTGGTTGTGTCAGATAAAGGTTGACAATCTCTGGCGGTCCAACGAAGTACGACTGGAATAAATCTCTTGCCCACGCAATGGTATGTTCGATTTTGTTGGGAAAGCTGCGGAGAGTGCACATGGGGAAAGACTGTTCCGGTGGATCTTGAGAGCTCGAGTATGATTCTGTGAGACGAGGAAGGATCACTTGAGTATTGCCTTTTGTGCCTAACGTGCCACTTTCGAGCAATGGCTTCATGAAGAAAACACATCTTCTATCAACATAGGTTCGGGCCTCCACGTTGTCTAGTGCGTTTGTTACAAAATCGAGTTCACCCCAGAAGTTCTCATTGAAAACGTCTTCGGAATCTGCACCAATCCGGTCGTTCATAGTTGTTATCTTGCCCTTGAGGTCAGGATTCATGGCTTGCACCGCGGCAGCAGCA
>Ga0181459_100126_pt1 | contig 14292 bp, 11 predicted proteins | sample InSIn2SAF170_FD_119060 | JGI IMG/M metagenome (GOLD analysis project Ga0181459, IMG submission 119060) | Clean room microbial communities from NASA Spacecraft Assembly Facility at Jet Propulsion Laboratory, Pasadena, California, USA -... ...
TGTTGAGGAGGAGGAGGAGGAGGAGGAGTGTTTTAGTGTATTCTATCAAGTATAAAGGGAGGAGAAATTTCGACGCGTGTTACAGGTCACAAGGTTGAGTGTTATTTGATCGAAGTAACCAATGCAAGTTTTGATTGTCTGGAATTGTGAATTGTGAAACTAGCATGCTTCAATACTTAAACCTCCATTTCAACAGCAAGAGGATATGAGACACTAATGAGTGTAGGAAACGTCAAACAGGTGCGTAATCTTGATAGAACACACTAGAAGCCGAAAAGCCTTGTCTGTTTTCATGCCATAGAAGCCAAACATCGACAAGCTTCCCACAACGGCTTGACTGCAATTTCGTCCGCCATGCTAGTGGAACTATTAGGTCCAACCGTGCTGCTGCGGTCTCTCATATGCTTTGAGCGTCTACTACTCTTCGAATCTTGACAACTCGTCATGCTTGATGTTGATACTGCCGCCATGATGTCCTTGACCAACTTCTGACCAACAATCTGCACACTGCTATGCACATAACGTGCTTTTTCTTCCAATCGTGCTCTTTTTGTGCTCGCATTCGTCCCATTAGGAACGTCATATGCTTGAGGTTGTGACTTGCAGCCTATAAGGTCAGAGCTGATGCCAAGAAACGACTTGGCCTTTGATGGAATATGAGAAGTGTTTATAGGTGTGGAGATAGACCGCTTCCTTGGCGGTGTTGAAGATGGTGCTGGCAGATCAACTAGGTCTTCCCAGGGGTTTTGAGACACAATTGGCGACGGGCGAGCTGAAACTGACATTTTGACTGGTTCGTTGGGTAAAAAAGTATAGCTGCTGCTAATGGCACTTTGGAGAAGCTCTGGTGGTGCGGCGGCGAAGAGCTGAGTAAAGTGTTGGTCAACAACTAGCCACGCTGCAATTATTGATAATGATGAACTTGATACCTGTGGAAAGACTTTTTGAAGGCTGGAAAGGAGAATATTGTCCATCCTACTCTGGAGGTCATGACTCCGAAAAGATGACAATTCGGGATGTATCAGGCTGAAGTCATTGATGGCAGCGGCATCCAGGGCTTTGGCTGTCGAAGATATAGCTTTGGAAATTGATTGAAGATACTTCTCCTGTTGAACTACCTGATTCATGATTGAGTCATCAGATACGCTCCTGTTATCCAATGTCGATGACCGCGTTAATTCTGGTGGACTTTCATCTGTATAGGATGATCCGCATGAGATATAGCTTGACCTGTGCGATAGTGGACTGCGGAATGGATCAGCTAGGCTCTTCATTCTGCGTTGGTCCGTGCTAAACATTGTAACATCTGATTGAGGTGATATTATGCGTTGTGGTGTGACAGGTTGTGTTTGGAACATAGAAAGATTAGTTTGAAGAGATAACTTCATGTGGTTCTGAGGAGTCGGGGTGATTGGGCTGGTGACGGTTGACACGTCGCTGAATGGAGTCCCTGTGACAGGCGTGTCGTAAGGACTAAACAGTGAAACCTCAGGTTGATCGCATATTGGGGTGCTTGGTTGCGAGAAGTTGTCATGCTGAGATGGGGAAGGGAAATCTCTCCTTGAATTACTCGAAGACATCGGGCGTTGAATTTGAACCAGTTTTGGCTTGCCTGGACCAACAAGCATAGTTGCATGCAGCTGTAAACGTTAGCTCTGCTCAACAAGGCAGATCGGTATACTCACAATTTCTTCGTCAGTTTCCGCATGGAATGGTTCTTGTCTCTGACTGTGTTCCACCACTTGCACCCGCCTTGCATTTACTTTACGAACTTTTTCATGTTCTGACATGGTGTCCTTGATATTTGCTGGATTCTCACAAAATGATCGATCGCTCGGAGTTTTGGGCCTAGGTGACGAATCTCGACTGCTTTCACTGTCTGAGGCGTGGTAAACAGTAGACTCGCTTTGAATGCTGTCTTCGCGCGATAACCACGTAGACGGTATGCTGTTAAGAGACATGTTCTCCTGGTACATACTGAGTATATGCATATCTTGATAGGACTTGTAGCGCTGTCTCCTTCTCTGCTTCCCCGATTCTTCTAGAACCTTGACGTTCGCGTTGCTTGAATTACTGAGCTGTGTTCTTGACGTCGTGTCGTCTGTTGACTGGGGCTTGGACGGGTCTGCGATAAGGATGGCATTGTTCTGTTTCTGCGCCAGTAACCTAAGGTCATTGATGCTCGGAGGAACTCGACGAAGCTCGAGCCTGTCTCGTTCGAATCTTTGTGGTCTTACGTCTAGATGTAAATCTGCTACTGAAACTGATCTGGGTAAAGCATGAACAGAACGAATCAGCAATTGACGCTGTCGTGGCGGATAATGCACTGAAAGCTGTTCCGTGCTGCGTGACATGATTTTGCTTCTGAAGGAGAGAAGATAAGTGTCGTGAGTAGATTCTGGCGTGGGTGTGCAGGAACAAGTTATGGTAGAAAAGAGAGGTACATGTCATGAAGTCGGGGATAAGCTGGGAAGGACTTTGAGGGATGACAAAGGGTATGCCGACATGGCGGGTCGATGTTTTTGTTCCACAACCGACGACAGGTTCCAGGTTGGCGTGATATTCGTTGACTGAGTCTGAGTCGTGCATGCCATGTCAAGTATGCGAACAAGAAATGTAGGAAGGTAGTCACGCGAAACGCAATGCAAGTAAGTGGTAAGTGAGACGGGGAATGCTCAAGCAGTTAGTACCCTCTTGTTCACTCGAACTCGAACTCGGCGGGAGGGTGACATGGACGAGAATTGAGAACTGAACTAGACCTATCGTACTTGTTAACTTCATGCCGGGATGATGTCTCCGATGTTGCACAATTCTGACCCTTACTGCGACACAATCCAGATTGGTCGTGAGTTGGGTGAAATGGAGTGGGAGGCTCGTCGTGGAGTTGCTACTTGACGTCCGAGCTTTTCGCAGGTATGTCTGTCTCTTGCCACCACCCGTGTGGAGGTGATTCGTGAGATGCGCCCCTTGCATGAACCTGCTTCGTGTGCCGATCAAATTTGCGAAAACATGTCAACAGCGATCAAAGAGTGCTCTGAGCACTCGGCAGATCCTGTCTAGTTAACTAGAAGTCCCAACAAGAATGAGAGTGACCTGGTGTCAGCTCGACTACTATACTGTCCCGGAAGAACATATTGAGGAGGAAATGCTAAGGTAGTCACTGTAGAGCATGAAAGCCGAAGAGTCCCTCAACTCTTGATGTCAATCTCCGATAAAGAATGGTGAGAACAGGCACCAACAAAGCAAAGGCATCTGCAATTACTGCTCTTGTGCGCCGAATGAGTCGAATAGTTGTACAGTAGGTACAACTATACACGAGGTGTGGACGACCTCACCTGCACCAGTTCACCTCCACCAGTTCATGTCAACCAATCGAATAGCCGTATGGACGGACGTGTAGCCGGCACTAACATGCGGCCGCGACGCGTCCCGCAACCACGCAGAGGAGAGTGCAGCTTATGAGGCGTCCAGAATGATTCTCGCTAAGCATTGACGTCAATAGTTTCTTGAGTACAGTAGTATACATGAAAATCTAGATTTCCCGACTCTCCCCTATGTCGCAAACATCAAATAGACCCGTCTCGGGCAAGTGATGATGCGCCAGAGCCTTCTTGAGCAGTTTCGGTGGCTCGAGCACATCTTCCTCCGTCAACACCCACGTGCCCCAATGTATGCCTAATGCACGTTTGCAACCAGTATCCCGGAAGATTTCCACCGCGTCTCTCGGGTCGGCGTGCATAGGACTCATAATGTATCGAGGCATGTATGCGCCTATTGGAATGAGGCCGAGATCAAAGGGCCCACGGAAGCGTCCGATGTCCTTGAAGGCCGGGCATATAGGCAAATTGGAGTATTCTTCAGCCCAGTCATCTTTTCCGGCGCTCGACTCAGGGACGGTGCGATAGCCAGTATCTCCGCCGAACCAGAGTGATTTTCCGCCTGATTTGACCGACCATGATGCCCAAAGCGTGGCGCCTCGATCGGTCAAGCCTCTATTGGCAGTGTGCTGACATGGCAGGCATGATATCTGCGATATTATTGTGCTTTCATCCGAGCTGGATGCACTCCCGGCACTTTCCACGCTCGATCTCTTATCTGCGCGATCTTCAGCTCCATGTTGTGGTGTCAAGGTAAAGTCGACCTCATCCCACCAATCGAGCTCTGTACATTTTTGAATACCACACTTCGCAAACCATTCTTTGTTACCAAGCGGGACGAAGAAGTGTACACCTGGATGGCGCTTTGCAATCTCAGTCACTGTTGGATGGGAAAGGTGGTCGTAGTGGCTGTGACTAATGACGACAGCATCGATTGTGGGAATATCTGCAACTGTACAAGGCATCTCGGTGTATCTCTTCGGCCCTAACCAGGAAAAGGGAGAGCATCGGTCTTCGAAGACGGGATCGAAGAGCACACGCAGGCCAGAAGGAAACTCGACATAGTAGCAAGCATGACCCAACCAGGTGGCTCGGATCTTGTCGTTCTGTTCTCGAGAAGGTAGGAATTGCGGCTTTCGCACGGGAACAGTGGGTGGGGTAGTATCTGGTTTATTTGCTTTTCCAGTCCAGCGTCTCTTGATCATGCTTGGTAGGATCTTCCATGGGGTTGGTGCAATCCACGACGGCCAAGGGTTGTCGAAGCGTCCATTTGCACCGTGGTGTGCTTTCGATCGAGTCAAGTCATCTTCAGGCCGAGTGCTTGCTGAGAGTGGGGATGAAATGGTAGCGGCATAGAGCAGGGCTGAAGTCGAGGTTGTCGACATTAGGCGGGATGGAAGCGGAGAAGAGTAAGGATTGAAGGACTTTCCCCGAAATATAGATCGCCAAAACGCGCGCATTGAGAAGGAAATGGAGCGAATGGCCGCGCAGGCACGACAGATTAAATACCACGGCCTGTCAACAGTTGCGAGAAGCACAGTACGTTAGTAGTGTACAAACAAGGCGCAACTTTTGACCGGACAAACATCAAGCATTGGTTGAAGGTGATCGGATTGCTTAAGTCCGGCCGGCGAATACGTCAATGAGTTCGAGCGCTCCTCGGAAGGATATGGTGGCATGAGTCGCAAGCTCTGTAGTCACCATGCTACCGCATTTTCCTTGCCTACTCAAGTTGTTTCAGAGAATCGACCGTTCCAAAGATGCGAATACTGTACAGTACTAAGTAGATCAAGCCAATCAGGAGCTTACGGATATAGGTGCTGAGGGACCAATTAGAGTAGGTACGGAGTACTGAGTAATAGTGGTTACCTGGGACCTGGTCGCCGCGGTGCCTATCCTAATCCCTGTGGTTGCATGAGTTCGCATCACACGCGGGTAGGCAAAGATCCGAAGACCGCTGTATCTTTACCACACACCTAAGGATTCACTTCGATCATAATCAACGATGGAATTGACGTTAACAATACTGTATTATACAGGAGTCGTCTGTGCAGTAAATAGAGGACGGAGCCAATCAGGATGAAGGATATAATTACGGAATCACGGCGGGTGGACGACGTCATTGGCTACTCTTCTTCTATTTTTACAGAAATTGTTGTTCTAGAATATCAGAATGTCAAAGCCTCGTCTTTTGCTGTTACAGTAACATCAGGTATAGAAGCTACATGATGTGTTCGTGCATCGCCCTACACCCACACTATCGTCCTTGATCCACAGATGGATACCCTTCAACCTCCTCCTCCAGTCACTACAGATCACTGGACAGATCTTTTCCCTGACACTGATCATGCTCGCGCCTTCATCTCGCACGACTGGGCAGCCACCGAAGTTGGGCCTCTCACCGCATGGCCTTTAGAGCTTCGACTCTATACGATCAAAGCTCTTACCGACCTCAGTCCGGTGTGCATCTGGTGGTATAGCAGCCCAACACTTCCCGTGTGCTTCTGTTATTGACTTGACCAAAGGGGTTCCAACTGGACAGCCATCTACAATGAAGCATATCTGCTGGTCGTGCTGGGAAACAAGGGTCATGAATCCTTGGGTAACACCTTTGCCCAGATTTACCCCGAGGTCGCTGATCTCTTCGTCCCACTTTACAATCGAATCCGCACCACGAGGTCATCTGATGCCATAAGAGACATGCCTTTGACCCTCCAGCGAAACCATTTCGACGAAGAGACTTTTTGGAACGCAACATTCGTGCCAATGTTCGGTTTGTCTGGTCAAGTCGATGGTGTGTACAATACTGCTTTCGATATAACCCGCCAGAAGTTGACAGACCGACGATCTCAAATGCTCAACCGTGTGTCTACACCATCCACTGACCTGACAAGCACCACAGTATATACCCATATTGCCGCCTGTCTGGATACTAACCCCAATGATATTCCTTTCGCCATACTCTACAGGGTCGAGAACGAATTTGTTAACGGTAGCGAGCAGCTGACCTTACGCTCCAGCGTCGGCTTGTCCCAGGCTGACGGGCTTTCATCACGTCCTGGGAGTCTTCATGACAACGTCGGCTTTTTGCCTTTTCTTCGCGCTGCCAGAAACCACCTTGTCACCACGCCACTCAGTGGAGACTGTGGAGACATAGACTGGAAGCACATCAAATGGAGAGGCCATGGCGAGCAACCCCGACACTTCAGTACACTTCCCCTTCTTAGTGCCGGTCAACTCCTCGGTTTCGTCGTCGTTGGTAGCAACCCTCGATTGGCCATGAACGATCACTATGATCAATTCATGTCGGATTTACAGAGACACATTACCTCCGCAGTAATAGCCAGTACCGGTGCTGAAGAGTCACAGCTGCGGAGCGCCCGACTGGAAGCTCGACTCGCCGAACGCGAACGTCAGATTAGATACATGGCTCAGCATGCCGATATCTGTATGATGCAATTGGATCGTAATGGCACTCTGATATGGGCAAACGAGCGCTACCACACAGTCGTGAACCAGGACGACGAGACGAAGCCGAGACAAACCTTCATTCCCGAAAACCAATTGATTGCGGATGACAGACCGAGTGCCACAAAAGCCTGGTTGGAAGTACTACACGGACAAAGGCCTGACACCACAGAACTCCGCCTACAGCATAGGTATACCCCGCCTGTTGGCAACAGCATTCCATCTACTATTCTTTTATCTGCATTTCCATATATGGAGCTTGGAGAGGTCAAATCTGTCATGGCCTGTATGACCGATGTCAGTCAGCTGAAGTGGGCGGAGAGCTGGCAGGCACAGCTTGCTCACGATGCCAAAGAAGCCAAACGACAGCAAAGCGACTTCACAGATGCCATTTCTCACGAGATCCGAAACCCTCTCTCAGCCATTCTACAGCTTGCGGACGGCATAACGCGTTCAACCGATGGCCTGCAAGAGCCGACCGTACAAGACTGTATGGCTCGTTTAGCCGAATCTATCGAAGCGGCACAAACTATCGTCAGCTGTGCAAGCCATCAGAAGCGCATAGTGGATGACGTGCTAACGCTGTCTAGAATGGACTTGGGTGCGGTTATTCTGTCGCCATCCGCTACCTGGCCTAGTGATCTGGTTCACGAAACCCTACGAATCCTCCAAGCCGAAGCTACGGCCAATTCCATCACCTTACATGTGACACAGGACCGCTCTCTGAAAAGACACGTTCCTCATCGAGTCATGTGTGACTCATTACGATTGACACAGGTCTTGATCAATTTGATTTCCAACGCTGTAAAATTCACCAAGCAAGAAAGTCGTCGTGTTGTGACTATTACGTGCGGGGCTGCTCCCTCCGATCCGAACCAGGCATTTCCTCCACAAGTAGTATGGGCTTCACAGCAGAGTGGGACAGATGAGGACAGGATGCAAGCAGAGGAGTGGGGCAGCGGTTCACCAGTATATCTTACATTTGCTGTGGAGGATACCGGGCCTGGCATGCTGCCAGAAGAAATGAGCCGTATCTTCAATCGCTTCCAGCAGGCCTCGGCGCGAACATCAGTTCAGTATGGCGGTTCAGGACTTGGTCTATTCATCTCTCACAGTCTCGTTGAAAAGCACGGGGGCAGAATAGGCGCTTACTCGACTCTAAAAGTGGGAAGCACGTTCGTTTTCTATGTTATGGCACGGCTCGTCACAAAAGCTCCAGAAAGATTATCTAATGGTATCCATGGGGTCAGCAACAGCGATCACGATACAAACATCGAAGTCGACCCCGTCGGCCCGTCCTGGCCACTACGCACTAACGTTGCAACAAAGGGGAGGTCACCAACTCATAAGCGCAGCTATAATTTCCTGCTGGTGGAAGACAATCTCATCAACCAACAAATCCTTCGCAAACAACTCGTCAAGGCTGGAAGCACAGTCTACGTAGCTAATCACGGTGTCGAGGCACTAACATTCCTTCGCAGTACAAGTCTTTGGACAAGCAACCAAGGCCGCGGTCCACATGTAGACATCGTGCTCATGGATTGGGAGATGCCTGTTATGGATGGCTTAACATGTACCCGGGAAATTCGGAAGATGGAGAGAGCCGGTTCTTTTACATGCCATGTCGAAGTCATCGCGGTCACTGCTAATGTGAGGCCCGAACAAGTTTCCAAAGCCAAGGATGCTGGTGTTGATGCACTAGTACCAAAGCCATTCACTACTATGCAATTGCTGGAGGTTATTACGCAGCAATTGAGCGAACGAAGCAGTGAGTCTACATCACAGTAACCCTTCCTTTTGGCCTCCTAAGATGCAACAGTCACGATAGAGAGATAGAAGATTTCAGTGGTCTTAAACAAATATAAGCCGTGCTCGTCAATCTCCTGCTCAGAATCGTAGCTTTTTGAGCATCGACCTGCGTTAGCTCCACGTCGTACACGAGACTCGACCAGCATACATGTACTTTGCTGTACCTTCATTCTCCTACGATGATCGAAACTCGCGTATTGACGCTAAGCCAGATACAGCTTCTGCGGTTATCCAATCCCGCAGTGCATTTGACCGAGCACCGTTCCCAATAAACCAGAAATCACCAGCTCGTCCAACGCACATCTAATCGCGCATATGCAAGTAGATGATGCTGTCGCAACCGCCGCACATCATGCTCCTCCTCCACCCGCCTCGATAGCGACACCCACAACCCGGCAAGATGCTCTTCAAAACCTCTCGCAGATCAAAACCGGCGATGGTAGCATACTCTCCCAATTGACTTCTAATCCATTCTTCACTGCTGGCTTTGGTCTCGCCGGTCTTGGTGCTCTCGCAGCTTTCGGTCAACGTGGTGTGCGTCGTCTTGCCTCACTTGTCCGCCAACGACTCCTTGTCGATGTCGAAATCAATGTCAAGGACGAATCCTATCAATGGTTCCTCTATTGGATGACCCAGCACGAAAAGCGACAGCTCAGCTCCACCTCTTCCCATAACATTTCCTCTACCGGACGAGTATCTCTCCTCGAAAGAGCAATACGGAAACTTACGCCACGCATGCGCCATCTTGCGGTTGAGACCTCTAAACTCGAGCTTCCGAATGGCAGTATAACAACGCACTTCTCTCTCATTCCTGGTCCGGGTCAACACATCCTGAGGTACCGCAATGCCTTCATTCATGTGAATCGTCAACGTGAATCAGGCAGAACAGAACTCCTCTCCACTGGATCACGACCCTTTGAGACTACAATTTTGACAACCTTATACTCCCACCGCTTCGTCTTCGAGCAAATATTTCTCGAAGCCCACGAGCTGGCGCAAAAGAGCGTTGAAGGCAAGACAGTCATCTACAATGCGCGTGGAGTAATGTGGGAGAAATTCGGATACCCAAGACAAAAGCGACCATTAAACAGTGTCATACTAGAGAAAGGAGTGAAAGAGCGAATAGTAGCAGACATCCAAGACTTCATAGGATCAGCAAAATGGTATGCAGACCGCGGCGTACCCTATCGACGTGGCTACCTGCTCTACGGTCCTCCCGGCACGGGAAAATCCAGCTTCATACAAGCGCTAGCCGGCCACCTGGATTACGGCATAGCAATCATCAACTTGTCCGAACGCGGCCTAACAGATGACAGGCTAAACCACCTGCTCACCATCATCCCACAACGAACACTAGTCCTCCTCGAAGACGTCGACGCAGCATACAACAACCGCCGAAAAGTCGACACAGACGGCTATGCAGGCGCCAACGTCACATTCTCCGGCCTGCTAAACGCTCTCGACGGTGTCGCCAGCGCAGAAGAACGAATCCTCTTCCTGACAACAAACCACATCGACCGACTCGACGAAGCCCTCGTCCGACCAGGCCGCATCGACATGACGGTCCGTCTAGGCAATGCAACGGCCTACCAAATCTCCGCTCTATGGGACCGATTCTACGGCGACACAGACACAGACGCACTAAACTCAGAAGACCAGACGACGACTGAGCTGAAGAAACAGGCATTCATGAACAAACTCGTCGAACACGGCGTGCTCACAGATCTCAATGAAGGAACCGTCAGTTCCACCAGCACAGCAGCACTACAAGGTCTATTCTTGTACAACAAGGGCAATCCAGATGGTGCCGTCGAGATGACGCGGCAGTTGAGTCCTGGTGCTATGCCGAATGCGCCGCTTGAAATGCCCAAGCATCAGGTTGCTCAGCAGGCTGCTCAATAGGGGTATATATATAATTATCAACCACAGCCTTGGTTCTTCAGTGTATGAATAAGAGATTTTGATTATCCTACTTCAGCTCGCATATTTTCAGAGGAAAAATCTTTGCTAACGCCCGTTGTAAACACTACACAAAAGGCATCACTTAGATGCGTAGCAGACAGACGGAACCAGGAGAAGAACGGGTCTCAGGAGCGGATGAAGGTTTGGTTTTTTCAAATCGTGTCAGAAGAAGGGTCCAGCTACGACATGCGTACGATCTACCATGAAAGATGGACACAAGAAGCATGCCCTAAGATACGCAGTGGTTGGTTGGTTGGTTGGTCGGTTACGTACTGTCTGCAGCCACTAATCAGTCGAGAACCAACTTACTCATTTCTGATGAGCAACCACAAAATAATCATACAGCTTCAACCCAAAACCGTAAAGTCCCAGAGGGGACTTCGTATTGTTTAGCCGTCTGTATTTCCATTCGTCGTTTCTGTTCCATCCGATATCTGCTTATGAGAGTTGACTAGTTCACAGATCTTTGTGGATAGGGACGGCCTGTTTTGCAGGCGGGAATCTCGATGGGTGGTTGTAGATACCTACCCAGGGTAGTAGTGCGCTTCGTCTCGTCCTTTCGTGAGTGGGAAGCGCTATTCTATTCTATTCCTCCTCGCTGATGTCGCTTTCTTCATCCGCGCCGTTGCCACCACTCATACCGATTCCTATTCCAAGTCCTACTCCTCCTTCGTCGTCATCGTCTGCACTCCCGCCCGTGCCTGCACTGGTGTTCGCACCACCGGCATTCATCTGCGCCTCGCGCTCCAGCGCAGCTTCCAATTCCGCTGCTAGACCGCCATCATCTTCTTCATCTTCATCGTCTTCCACGACCATCGAATGTGAATGCGCATCTTGTACCGACGACGACGGTTTACTATATCTCCTACTAGTCGTACTGCTTTGCCGTCTTTTTGCTTTTGGTGCCGGCAGCGGTTCAGGCTCAGGTTCGTCGAGGATTAGATCTTCTATGTCGCCGTCTTGGGAGGCTTCGTCTGATGAGGCGGGGAGGAGGTATTTTGAGGATTCGTCGTCTTCGTCGTTGGCGTCGGCCATTTCGATATCTTGGTCTTGGTTGTTGTGAGGAGCGGATGAAGTTGGTGCGCGGTTATTGTTGGTGAGGGTTGGTGTGTTGGTGTGCGAGCGGAAGAGGTTGGGGTCGATTTTTGCGCGGCGTTTTGAGGATGGGTTGGGCGGTGGTGAACCTTCTTCTATCTCGAGGGAGTCGTTAATGGTGGCGATGGGTGGGGAGGAGAAAGGGTTGTTGGCTTGAGACTTTGTGGTTTTTGATTTTGAGGGTCGTTGGTCTAGAGCGGGTGATGGAGCTGATGGGTCAGAGGAATCGTCGGAGTCTATGACAACCTCGGATGAGAGGGGCTTCGATTGTTTTGAGGGTGCTGATGTTTTTGGTTTGAAAGTGGAGGATTGTGCTTTTCTTGTTGTTTTGGGCTTTGCGGATGTGGCAGCATTTCGACGGGATTGTGGAGGATCCTCTACTTTTCTCTTTGATGGCCGGATCTCAGTTGGTGCAAATTGTGGTGTTGTAGCTCGAAGGTGGTTGGTGGCACCTGGCATAGGACTTGATAGGCCACTCATTGGTGTACGACCACCTAATGTATTGTGTGATGCTTTATCTGCATTCTCCTTGGCTTCAGCCAGGTAGTGACGGTAGTCGAATGGATTCGAAGCATCCGGTGCTTCCTCGTCTGGATCGTCAAGAAGTTCATTCCTTTCACCATGGTCGACGTTGGACTCCAAGTTATTCTTCGATCCCTCAATTCGTGCATGTCGTCTAATCTGGTCTGTTGATAGGTCACTGCTGGATTTCAGATTAAAGTCGAACGATGCCGCTAGTCTTTCCAGTACAAAAGCTGATTTTGACGGATCGTAAAAGAGCGCAAGCTGAGAATTCTGATCGGACTCTTCAGATAGCCGACCAACATATTCGTGGTGGGCATCTCCTTGCTCGTAGGATAAGTCGTATCCATTAGTCGAACGGTTGAGCTTGCCGTTGCAGTCCTCGAAATCATTCTTTGGCGTCCAATTGTACTTGATTCCCAGATGAGCAGATGAAGTTTCAACGTCCTCTTTGAGGCTGTCTCCAAGGATAATGGGGAAGTCCCCCGGTTTGTGAACGTCAACCATGATGGTGGGTGTTGGAAACACGAAGGAAGGATAATCGATACCCGCGCAGAAGTAGTCGTTGTAAGTACAAAAGTCTTTTCTGAAAGTAGAGAGGCAAAGAAAGTACTTAATACCGAGTCAACGGTCAATATGTCTTTCAGGGAAAGAGTGACAGGTAGTAGTGCCAGCAAACGGTCGGTGTGGGTTGTTTTCAGATCATGGAATGACGTTGCGAGGTGGCCATCAGGTACTAGAGTCGAGTTCTTCTGGTAGATCGGTGCTGGATGATCGAAGAAGCGTGAAGAGAAGAATGAATCTACTGTACAAGACAAAGCTGAGGACGAGCATATACTGTAGTTGATGGAGCTTAGTAGAGCGCTAGTGCTAGTGGCTGAGTAAGGGATCCATGTGTGGGACGGTGGATCCCCCTACCCGGTTACTCCTTTGTTCTATTCCAGTATCCATGTTTTGCTAATGGATTGTTTCGAATCGAGGGGAGTAAGGTGAAAACGACATCACAAACGATGCATTGACTTGCTTCATCGACAGCTACATTAGCTACCTACATTACAAACGTGAAGCAACCACCCTAGCAGCAGCTAACAATTCCACTCTGATCAAACGTGGAGGCGGAAGCTGGCTTAAACTTGCGGCTCGAGATTGCTTATTAGGTGCTGTGGCCAACGGGTAGGTTGTGATACAGACAAAGGACACAGAAAGGCCATCCAAGAGATTAATCATAGCTATTGTTTTAGTTCACGACCAAGTAGATTGTATTTATCACTTCGAGTCTGTGTGCTACACAGCCGTGAGTGAGACTCCTCCTTCCTCTTCGTCCTTAATCATATCTTGGTCATCCGTGTCGGGTATGGGCTCTGGCGAGCTTGTATTTCTCGTCTTGATGTTGATACCATCTTCTTGATCGTCATCCTTGATTTTGGTAGTTTCCTCAGGCATTTGCTCTTTTTCATCCTTCTTAACATTTCCTTGCTGCTTCCTGTTTTGAATGAAATTTAGTAATGGCGTATCGTCATTAAATAGTCTCAGCAGCATAGCCTTCCGGTCTTCCTTCGGCATCATAAGGTTAAGACTGTGTATGCTCTTCCACAATGGAAAGATCATCCTCTCAGGAAATCCTCCTTCCTCTTCTGATGGCTCAACCACTAATACACAGCATCCCATAGGAATGTTGCGCATTTGAGGACCAAGCTCATCGAGACTTTTCCAATTATCCTCATGAAAGTTGGGAAACATTTCCACGAGAAGCTTTCGTAGCGTTGCCTTCTTTCTCAGCTTGACTTTGCGATTCTGGCCGACCCAAGTCTCCATGATCCTTAGCCCATCGGTCTGAATACGCCAGGGACACGTTTCTGGGGAAGGTGCATCCTGCTTGACAAGCATCTTAACACCAGAATGCACAAACTTCATTCCCTTGCCTTCATTTTCCTGTAGAATATCCTTCGTCAAGGCGGTAGTGTAGTAGATGTTCTTGCTTGCAATACCATCCGCATTTCTGACCATAAATCTATCCATCGGAAATTGTGGCGATAGACCGTAAAATTTCTTGACTGAT
>Ga0181459_100134_pt1 | contig 14220 bp, 14 predicted proteins | sample InSIn2SAF170_FD_119060 | JGI IMG/M metagenome (GOLD analysis project Ga0181459, IMG submission 119060) | Clean room microbial communities from NASA Spacecraft Assembly Facility at Jet Propulsion Laboratory, Pasadena, California, USA -... ...
ATTCATTTACCAAACGATCTCGAAGATCTTCAGCAGGCGTTGCGTCCTCTTCTAAAAGGACTAAGCGTACGTAGGGATAGAATTTAATGGCCGCTTTATCCAGACCTGGCTGTCAGGCGCGTTTTGCATGTTACGTCCAAAATCCTGGCTGCGTACAGCAATCGCTATTTGTCTATACGCAAAGGTCATTCTCGCGTGTCTGCATGAGCATGCCAGGAAGTGGGTGCGTATATCTGTTTGCCGAGATTGCTTCCAGCTGAACGGTACGCTTCCTCAATAGCTTATATGAAATGAGATGATGGCGGTCCTATCCAGTCTTTTCAACATTCGCAATATCACAATATGGAATGTCTCTCGGCAATTCTAGTCCAATTCAATTCGTTTACCCAGTATCTTACCACAAGGACAACTCGGCGATGGACAGAGCAAGAGTCTACTACTCTGCTGACGGAGCTACTAGTCTATGGAGATCGAATGAAGCGTCCCGGAAGAAGCAAGGAAGAGTGCTTCGATCACCTGGACGCTCTGCTCAGACCATACTATCGACGGCGCGAAGGAGCTATCAAGTCATATCACGAACAACATCCAGAGACTTCCATCGAAAATCTTAGGGCTACAATGACCTCTCCGCAAGAGGACGATTTTGTGGTCCATCTGCAAATCCTGCGGTATATGGTGTGCGATGGCCGCGACCTGCGGGACAGCATCCGCGAAGCTGTGAGAGTTCTCCACTGCTCTGCATCATAAGGTGGGTACCGAGTAGACTTTCTTTGTGCGCATGATGACCATATTTCAGTGATCGCGCGATTGATAGCCGCTGGAAGCCACAGTGTATGTCTCCTGGGGTTGCATAAGATTTCGTAATGGAACATATACCTCATATTGCTTTGATTGGCGCTTGGTTCTCTCAAATGAACTTAGCGACTATACAATAGCGACGTGGTCAAGGAAGCGGTTCTGCCTTCCGTATTGGTGCGCAATGACCGACGAGCCCAGTGCATGTACGCATGCATGTTTAACGGCATATGGTGGGGGGCAAGGGCTTTGAGCGAATCGTAGCCGCATCGAAACTTTGAGGCGCATGTGGGAAGACGCACGTACTGCAGTAGGAAGACGACCCTTGCATCATGGCCAGGTATGACGCTCAACACGGTGGTGCCGGGCACCTGACGCCACAGGCAAAGCGCCCGAATGCAGAGTCTCACAAAACACAAAAGGGATAGGTTACATATTGGTTGGATATTGGATGGAGCCAGAATGTTGTACCGTCCGGCAAGTTGGGTTGATTGTGCCCCCGAGCAACGCGTAGAAGATCATCGAGTCACTGCGTGAAGAGCGCTGCACGTCGTGCAGGGATTGTATGCTTAGCAAGACTCGTGAAAATCTACTGGGGTCAGACCCTGTCCAACACGAGAGGCCGGACTCAATGCAGGCGTGGGTCGCTGGCGGTCACACTGCACATGGAGGTTGCGTCATATGGAGCGGCGCAGGCGTTGAATTTCGTCGAGTAGAGATTTGCCGATCTATCAACGCTGGTGAGTGTGCCTCCGAAATGCTAACAAGTGATCGAGAAGGATGCTCTAGAGCCTGAATAATCTTCATGCTACGATCGTTCCCCCAGTCCAAGATGTTCCTTACCATTCGGCGAAACGTAAGAAGTTGAGCGTAATCGCCCAGTGCATGCCTTGCCACGGTGACCATCTCATAGCGCCCCTCCGAACAGCCCATTGCATGCACAAAACCAAGGGCTGGCGTTACTGAAATGCTGAAGCAGACCTCTTCTATAAAAACTTCAGAAAGTTCTCGATTCAGCCTTTGAACTGCTATAAGACACGCGGCTGCATCCCCGAGACACTGGTTCAAGGCAGTTGATAATGTGCCACTATCGCCCTTGAACTCAATTGTCACGAACGTATAAGCGACGTCTCCTTGGGCGTTTGTGACCCCACCAACTTCTCGAATTTGTCTTTCAATCGAGGCCTCAACATCGCTGAGGTTGAGCCCGTAAGCGGAATCTGGTATTGGTTTGCTGAGTGGGAGAGGTACTGATGGGAGCACGTGAGGCATGCACTGCTGATCAACGCGTTGAACCGCACCGTAACGCTCGGGGAGGATGTGTCTTCTGTAATATTCTTGAATCTGAGCTTCAGTTGCGCTGAACTCCAATTGGCTAAGGCGACTCATATTCAGCTCATTGCAGCTTGGCTGTGGGCTGCTTCGGGGCACTAGCATGCGCTTTGCGACATCATCAACAGCTTGATTGGATTGCGTGCCGTGATAGATATTGGCACTCCCAAGATGAAGGCGGCGATATTGCGTCTGTTCAACAAGCCGCTTGGTAGACTTTACAGAGCATTCTGAGGCTGTGCCAGAGCTTCGCACCGTTCGTGTACCTGCGTAATCTGCAGATGACGCAACTGCAACGGATGGTCCAATGGAATGCTCGGTCGACACCAGAGACTGCGGAGGGGTGGGCGGAAGTCGCGGTGTCTGACGCGACATTCTGATATGTCTTCTGGTTTGTACCAGATTGTCTAACCACTGATCGAGACGCGCCCTCTTAGCAATGTGATAGTGGTCTGTCTGGGCAGACTCGAAAGGACGTTTCAAAAACGGGCGCCGTGAAAATGAAGAGGCGGAATAGAAAGAGGGTGGATCAATAGCCATAGCTACAATGATAGCGGAGCTGTCGGGTTTAAAGATGATGGTTAGGAAGCGCAGGCGGTTGCAGTTGCCGTTGCGCGATTTTGTTGAGAAGCTAGCGCTCTCGTAAGGCGGGGTGCGCTATCAGTCCGCGATCGGCGACTCGCCAGTTACTCTACCGGGGGTCCCTGTCGTAGTCTGGCGCCTTATTGATGTGGGAGGCTAGGCCGAACTCAGATGCACCGTTGTTTGTATAAAGACTTCTAGGTCACTCTTAAGTTGTTAAGGCATTTCAACTCTTACTCCGCAGATCAGCTCACCAAAATGCACAACGATCTAGAGCTCCAGAGAGAGGTCCGACGAACCTTAGGTTTCGACGTTTGCAAGCAACGACAGAATGAAGGTCTATTCTACCATGAATTGGGTGCAGAAATACCGTCACTGACATTGGAAAGACCGGTACTTAGAGCTGCTCCACAAGCAGCCTGCCCTTCGAGCAGGGGAGAAGCGAAAAATCGGACAAACTGATAAATGGACAGCTTCGTGCAGGGAGTCGTACTCTTTGACGCGCAGACTTCTAAGCAAGATTGTTGCTCGCTAGACTAGGGATTAGCCCAATCTCAAACCTACTTAATATCTGGGCTTGCACGAAGTGTCACATTATATCGCTGTGGATGTGATCGGACACTAAATTGGAAGCTAGCCGCTCGTACATCGGGCCATCGGACAGGTTTGATTGTAACGCTAAGAGTGGCCCAGAACGATGACGCTGAATACAAATCGCTCATCCCGGAACTTCGAGCATGTACCAAGATACAAGTACTGACAATCTTAACGTCCAAACTAAAGCTAAATCTTTCCCAAATTCTCTTCGCAAATTCTATCACCTTCAAATCATGGCCACCCGTACGCCGCCCACGCTGAAGCGTGAGTCCAATTTTGTGCATAACCTGCCGCCATCCCTCACTTCGATCTCCAGGCGCCAAAACGAAAGCAACTACGACCATGGCGCCAGCATTAGTGAATCCAGGGAACGAGTGATGGGACTTATTTGTTCTGACAATATTGTCGAATCAGGTTTCTACGGCGGTCTCAAGAAGCAAGAGGAGGAAGGCGATAGAAGAGAAGGTGACCGAAAAGGAGGAGGTCTTGACACGGCAGCATCCAAATAGAAGCCGCGTAACATTGGTCCTGTTCTATACGCCTCAAGAGATTTGCCGTCCCGTATCAGATATCAGACGGCAAATTGAACAGTCATGAACGTTTCGAATCAAGCCTTGATACGTGAATCGTTGCCATACTAATCGCTGCCATGGCACAGGCATAACTTACTGTGAGCCGGCCTGATGTGCAAAAGCCACCTGGCGGGGTGGGCACAAGTATTGACAATTCAGTTAATTTCTGGCGCAGACTCCATGTAAAAACCAGTCAGCCCAGATCTTCAGATTCTATTGATACCCAATCCGCGTTCGGAGAGGCAATTGGTGTACAGTGGGCGCGGGTCGTCGACTGTCAGTATTTGTCGATTCCCAGATCCATGAGAACACGCCAAGCTTCACCAACGACAAGCCATCATCAGCAAAAATACGCTATGCGGATGGCTGGAATAGTGCCTGTCGTAAGGATTCATGCATGTATGGGCACCGACGGCAGCGCCGTCGGCAAGCCACCAACAGCACAGCACGCTAAGCGGTACATGGCTGCCTCTCGCAAGGGTTCATGCATGTGTGGGCACCGACGGCAGCGCCGTCGGCAAGCCACCAACAGCAAAGCACGCTAAGCGGTATATGGATGGAAGAGTGCCTATCGCATGGGTTCATGCACGTATACACCTGGGCACCGCCGTCGGCAAGCCACCAACAGAATGCTACACCACAATTGTAGGATATGTTTTGGGTATGTATCAACCATGCGTGAGTAATTAAGTCTTGCTGATGCACCATATGCTACAGTCATGGCTATATAAGACCCTAGAAAGACGCCCCATAGTATCATCAACGACCACGCCAATCTCTCCATCAAAGAATTTCAAATGTTTTAAGAGCATGTCCTGCAGCCATCCCGGAACTGACACACAGGACAGAGCCCAGCAGAAGCAACATCATGCCAGAAGTGGAGTACGAGAGATGTGGCCTGTGCAGAGTGCCCAAGAAGTAATCACGACATGGTCGACTCCACACTTCAACGGGCACTAAACTGGAAAGCACCCAATTTAAGACGCGGTCACGAACTTGACGCTACGACTATTTTATTCAGCACAACGCACACTCGTTTGACCCACACCTTCAAGGCAATCCACACTCCTTCGATCAGGTCTGACGAGACCGTCGTATAGATTGCGATGAATTATTCTTGTCAAAGAACCTGTTCCCGTGATCATTCCGAATCTCCATTGCTTGTATATGTGTTAGACGAGGATCATTTCACACTTTAGGCTGCCCACGGACAAGTGACATTAAGTAACGTGGTGGCCTAAGCCTCTGCACGGGAACGCTGTGCGCAGCTGCTTGAAAATTTGTTGAATCGTGCGACACGATGCTTCAGGTAGAGGAGAATGAGTGGAAATCTGACTGTAGTGTACATCCGCCCTTCTACTTGGGCCCTGAAATCCTTAGTAGGAACTCATACAACCCCATTGTGATGACGGCTGAAGGTATAGAGCGAGCCATGTGAGGTATGAGACCTCCATAAAGCCCTGCCAGGCCTTCCAACTGTCCGACTGAGCGGAAACATTGCCACAGGTCGGTGTATCGTGGTGAGCAGGTTCCACTTGGAGCTTGACGGAGTCGAGTTCTGATCACCTGTATGTTATTAGCAGACTCACTATTGGAAGTAGCAGAAACTTACCTCATGAGGGTAGGTTAGCAGGACTGTTGCAAACTTAGCAGATCCTGATGCCCCGCTTGTACTGATCCAATTTGAGAGTTCCTCGTTCACTCCGCCCATGTTCCTTAGCGACCTGCGATACAGCGCTCTCAACTGTTCATACAAGACTAGATGAAGGACTGTCTCAACAGTGCCTAAGTAGCTTGCGCTTAAGCCCTTGTATAGTCCCTGATCCCTTCTTGTGCTACTACTTTACGTACACAATCAATAGTATTCTGATACTGTTGTATGTTCTTATCGAGCTGTAGCCGCGTCTTGATCAACCAGATAGGGTTTGTGGCAGTTGCTGTAGCTATCCCAGCGGCGACAGCAGCTTGTGCGTGAAGAAGTGCGTCATCGTCCCTGTAACCAAGAGTAGCACCATAAGACTTGCAGCTGCCATAAGTGTAGAATTTGATTGCAGTTGCGGGAACTACACCTGCTATGCTCGGTACAAGACCGCGGAAGAAACCGCGCAACCCTTCTGAGCTGTGGATCGATCGTATAATTTGAGCTGTCTCGTGGACGTGCTGGATAGGGCGAGTGGCAAGGCGCGCAGGTGTTCGGGGTTTGCGATAGATGTCGGACTGCAATCGCGTTCTGAGAACGTCAAGAGGACTTGTCAAAACAGCAGTAATGATCCCGCCGCTTCTGCGCGTATAGTCAGGAAAGAAGTGTTTCTCAACGATGTGTCACTTACGCGACAGCAAGCAAATGTACATAGGGATTCGGAGACTTTGTTGAAAATGGCGTGGGGCTTGTGTCGCGACCAGTGTCGACTCGTGAATGCGCGACCGCTTGAAGCTGGTCCATGTTTGAGTTGAGAGTTAAGAGGTTCGCGCTTTTTTCGCGTTCGCGCCGACAGCATGCAACTAGTGTCACACGCTACAAGGTTCGCCACGGGCGGCAACTAGCGGCTTGGCTCGACTGGAGATTAGTGTACATTAAGGCCCATCTGCGCCCGCCGCTTACTCGTCAGCACGATGTCGAACCCACTCGAGGCGTGGAAACAAACATATGGTATCTCAGATGACGCTCACCTTCACCTCCTCGTTATTCTTCAGTCGTATGGCATCAGTTCTGCGGTTGACAATGGAGGTGATTCACAAATTCATCTGATCACTTACGACCTCCCTGGCGCTGTCGAACGTCCCTTTCACGGATCAGAGCACCACATATTGCAACACAGTCAATCTGGAGGTGAAGCATCATATGGGTCTACACTCTATCCTGATACCCCACCCCCAAAACCGCCGTGTTATCGTTGCCGGATGAGGAAGACAAAAGTAGGTTCTACCATCACTCAACATTGATCCTTGCTGACAAAATGAAGTGCCGGTACTTTGATGAGCAAATATGCGCTTGCTGCGAGAGTGCTGAGATTCCGCGCTCACTTTGCAGCCGAGTGAAGCTTACTGAAACACCAGTCTTCGAGAAATGTGAGTGCAACTTTGCAAGTGTCACTTAAGACTCTAAACATGCCAGGGCAACGGGATGGTTACAAACAAAAGCTTGCTTGGGACAACCTCTTCACAAGCGGGCCTACTCATGATGCATATCTCCAGCACTATCTGCACGGACCAACAATAAAAGTCCGCTGCACACCTTTTACAATTACAAGCAACGAACAAGTACAATTGTTCTACAAAACAACACAGGGCTTTTGGGAGAGTATGGAAACCACTCCGTTTGCTCTCTCTGAACCTGTGGATGACCAAACTCTACACTTGTACATCGAGATTCACATGCAGTGTTTTCTCACTGCAGCGCGAAGCGGTTCAAGTTGGCTGGACAATGTCCTAACCCATGCTTCCCAATATATAGAGGTACGTCCAGTCCTGTCGGTTAGTTCGATTGACTTACTCATATTCGTTCAAGGATTCTCTCGTTCGAGAAGCGCTGCATATCTGGACTGCTCACCAACTCCTCACTAAGGGTTGGCAAATGACTCTCGCCGGAGCTCTCGGAATGTCAACCGTGACAGACGTGAGATCTTTCTTGCTTCACTCAACGCCAGCTCCTCGTGTCCTTCAGAATCAACTGGACCAAAGACTCGAAACATACTGCGCAAAGAGAGAGGAGAGCTTTCTGAGAAAACTCTCAAGCACTGTTACCAACAAGCGAAGCAGCATGTGGGACGCTATCTTCATCTCGGCAGTTATTCTACTACACGTACGGGAACGGGACATACACAGGTTGCTATACTGGACCCTAGATACAAGCAATGAACGTCTCATACGTTCTGCAAATTTGACAACGCTAATTAAGAACAGACGTACAAGTGGCGACACCCTGACTCTGCACGCACCTTGATCGAGCGAAGCTTGCAAGGTAGTAATGTCCTCCTAGGGCATCTGCATGTTGGAGGGAGCATACCCGAATCACTCGAAAACGTTGTACTTCACGCAAGAAGTGCAAAACCAGCCAAAGAACGATACATGTGGATATATGAAGACAGCGTTGACCTGTCTGTGTGCGGATCGGCGTTTCGTCGTCAGCAGCTCAGCACTACTGATTTCTTAAACTAAGTTTGGGTCTCTGCGCGCGTTATTGAAGGGGCAGCGTGGAGGATCTCTTGAGCAGCTCTACGCATGTGGACGTAAACATCGTGCGGAAAGTGGTGTTGATGTGCCATCACCGCTGCCGCAGCCCCCACCCAAAACCACCACGCGCGGCCGCCAAATCAAGGTACCACAAAAATTCAAATAGTACAAAAGTTGCGCAAGGCTCTATATAGTACTACACCACAAAATCTCGCGATAATACAATTTGTGTGTGGCTCTACAGCTTTATTTTTGCAGGTGCCGATTTTGGGTATCATCCAGTGTGGTGGCTCATCCGGCGCACGGGCACTGTAGTGACGAGCCGTCGTCGTTTTTACTCCTCGAGGCAGTGAGAACGACGCCCAAGCTTGGTATGGTCCAAAAGAGCGCCGTAGATGAATGTATGATCCTCCAAGTGATTTGAACCTAATAGCGTGAGCACACATGAAATGGCTTTTGTCGATCCCGTTCCCATCCTGTGTAGCGCGTTCACCTCGAGTCGCTAGTGCTGGCGCGAGGTGCCCTTGCACCGATTCTGGCTGCCAAACTTGGCTCAGCCCTGATGCTGGGCTGACCCCGGGGCCATTTACATTGCGAGACTACCAAGAGGCACGACACGATGCTCGCGCCTGCCCAGGTGTGGGGACGCTTGACGGCTGCAGGTACAGTTGTGGCGGTCTCATATTCTGCACAGCGCCAATGGCGAAGAGCTTTATCGCTTAACTCGCAACGCCGTGGGATCTTATCTCATGAATCAGACGCTCCGCGACGTGGCCAATCAGAGTTTGCTTACATCCTCGCTGCTGATTGGTCGTCCGAAGACTGACTCGTGAGATAACCTGTGAAGAAGCCATGCGCTTGCTGAAACTGGCACGAATAACATAACAGAACGCGCGTCGATCCACCATTCAGCTTGAATCGATGTCTAGCTTGTTTGCCAACGGTACAAAGCAGCAGAGAATACACATTCACCCTTATTTGTTTGAATGTATTGTTGCCGAAGAGTCGATGAATAAAGACATAGAATAAAGCGGGGCCAGCTAATTGAGCAGGAATTTCGGCGCTCTACACGTCTGCTGGGACTGGATGTTGGTGCATTGTAGGATGATGGACAATCACAGCTATACGCATGCTCGTCATCCAGACCGCCAAGCCACAAGCCAGAGCGGAACTCAAGACTCCGCCAGCGGTAAGGCCCGAGAAACCTTGCTCGGCCAGAAGTGCGTTGCCTTGTGATCAAGTGTGGGTGGGTACAGTCTTGAGCCCTTCGAGGGGCAAATGCAGGAATCGCAATACTCATGGGTACAGGTCGAGTTGCTTTCGAACATTGCGCAGAATCTTCACATCCATGTCTAGAATAGGGGAGTTTGGCGCAATCTCGCCAAGCACTCTGCAAGTCCGATCCATGAGTGCCGTGAGGTTTTGCTTCGTGAGCTGTGTGTCCCTTGGAAGATACCCGAAAAGCTGGGATTTGAAGACTGCTGCAAGAACAAGCATGTTTCCGAATTGGCTAGTGTCTGTTAGCTCGATGTACGGCTACGTCTTGTTTGGCTTTGACTTACGCATGCATGGTTCCAAAAATGTTGGTAACTACCAATCGTCTGGTACGGGCGCTGGCATCGAACTTGATGTACTTGCTGTCAGGAGCAGCGCCAACACGGTCGAAAGCAATCGTACTCTGGATTGCGGCGTTGATGCACTTGACGGCGACTCCAATAATTCTCCTCTGGTCATCTGATAGATCCACAAGTTGTATATTCCGGTTCGATGAGTTGTGATGAGAAGCCCGTACCGTGCTCGCACCTGTAGGAGGGAAGTCGATGAAGTGGTTTGCGATGCGAAGGTACGGACGCAAGATCACATAGATCGATCCGTAGTACTTGGCCCGAAGACGTGCGACATTGATGTCAGTAGCTGGTGGGTCATCGTCGTTCCAAGCCAGCGTTGGCGGGAGAAGCCGTCTCCAGTCTTCCAGGATACGCACATGCGCTGTAGCACGGTATGCGACCTCTTTGATGTTGTGCGTGTCGAAGCTGCGGCGTGCGTTTCTGCCATAGAGCATGTTATGTGCCTCGTTGAGTATGACACGAAGCCAGATCTGACTCAAATACATGAGCATGGAGCCTTCCTGTGTTTGCGGGCCGGCAAACATCTTTTCCTCCACACTATTTCCGGACTCAATAGGTACCGACTCATAAACGCCATCTGGATAGGCGATCTCGCTTTGGAAGTCCGAGATCCTGCTAGGTGGCAGAGTGCTCATCTCTGCAAGAATATCTGATTCGAGCTGGAGACATGTCCAGTAGACACACATAACCAGATTGAGCCTGTAACGCTCCTTAGGAGGCAAAGATGCCTTGTTCTCCAGGCACCAGTTACGGTCGAGCTTCTGGTAGTCCGCCTTGATCAGGACTAGAACAACACGACATGCGTTGTTGATCCAGCTCCAGCTCTCCAGGACGCGGGCAAACTGGCTCAAGTAAAGGGCTGCCAGGATCATTGCTTGTGCGTGCGCCACTGTGTTGCCGCCCTGCTGGTTTCCAAGGATATCGGTGGCGTAAGCAAAGTAGCCCATGCCAGGAAGAATGTCGACATTTCTTGGTCGATTGTCATCAGACGTGTCGCTGTTGAAGCTGCCGTTGGCATGGACACCCCAACCGCCATTCGTGTGCGTCATCTTGTCACTTTGGGGCGGAGGAAGTGGGTCGTGGTGAGCGCAGACCTTGCCAAGTGCAAGGACGAGGAGAACAAGGGCGTTGCGCAGAGAACGCTCGATAGCACCCTTGGATGACCAAGGCTCGCCGTACGCACTGCCAGATCGCTTCCGCTTCACGCCTTGCTGAAGACCTAACGAGTTGGCAGCCGGCGAGCCAGCGTGCTTGCTGTTGAAGTCGGGGCTGTACTGCTCGCCGAATTCCTTGACCATTCTTCTGAGCTTACCGGCATTCATGAATGGGTGCAATTTGTGGATGTTCTCAATGTACGAGTCGTACAACTCCCAGAGGACAGCTGGACGGAAGTCAGGCCTGCCGTCTGGGCCAAGACCGCCATGGTTCTCTTTTGGGTGGCTGGTAGGACCATCGATCCCCGGACTGGAGATATCAGCAAGTGGGAAGCCCCGTAGGCATTCCTTACCAGGCTCAGGGGAAGAGGCGTCTCCGTCGCCACCGCTGTCAGGGCTTCCTGGACCTTGGGCGCCATCGTTGAGATCCTGACCTTCACCGACGCCCCAAACGCGGAGCAGGCCTCGATCTTGCTCGAGGAGCATTGGATACTCGGAGACGTCGTGGCCGCCTTCGATCAGCTTCTCAATGTAGTCGACATCGCGGCAGAAGTTTGTCATGGAGTGCCATTCTTCGAACAGCTTGTGTGCAGGAGTGGTGTGGTCGCTTTGCAGTCCGCTCTTCTCCTGTGGTCGTCCTGTTGCGTCGCCATCCTCGCTTCCGACGCTCTCAATCGGAGAAGCTGCCTGCTGTGGCGGAGCAAACACCGATTCCTGCTTGATCGGAAGTGTGGATTGCGAGGCTGATGGAGACCTCTGCGAGTATCGAAGGTTAGACGATTCGGTCTTGACGTCGATACGGTGCGAATACCACATCTCACACACCACTATATGTTCCGGTAGTAGGTGGAAGTCTCAATTCCGCATATCACGATGGTGCCCAGCCGTTTCATCCACCACCACCTCCACCACAAACTCCCCAGTATAATCAGGCCTCGTATGCGCCGGGACCATACATAGGCCAGTATGCGGGTGCAGCTGGCCCGCCAGTAAGGCGCAAACAGGTTCGCGCTACGCAGGCATGCAACCATTGTCGAACGCGAAAACAGAAGTGTGATGAAGCGAGACCGTGTCAGTTCTGCAGAGAAAACAACTTCGATTGTCAGTACAAGGATGTACCACCTCCCAAGTCAGTGCCAAAACCCAAGACAAACAGCAGCCACTGACACCTTACAGGCAAGATCGAAGCATGATGCAGCTTCAACAGAGTGTGGAAGACATCGGCGACGTACTTAAGGACCTCGCGGAAGTTTTCACTTCGTGGAAACAGAGCATTGAGAGCAGACTTCCTTTGGTTCGAACTCTCAACCAGATCTCGAACATCGCCTCGCCAGAAGCAGGATTCGTAGCACCTAAAGCCAAGATCCCCACGCCGGCCCAAGGAGATAAGCGGATGCGGCACAAACTGGGTAGTGTGCAGCGAGGAGGTTGTCGCGGCAGTATGACTGTTGAGCGGACCCAATGGCTGTTGTATTGGGGATGGCAGACGTTGGGATGTGCTGTAGCAATCTTCCGCGTAAGGAGCCCGTTGGCCTTGAGAAGATGCATCTACAGCTACAATAGCTGTACTTGCGCGGTTGAAGAGCAATTGCCCGTTAGTAGTGCCTGAGAGGGACGTTACCCCTGCGTTGGACATAGCTGGCGCTTCGCATGGAGATCGGGCGCACCGGCCTGTCGCACGGCAAGGCAGACAAGGCAACAGGAAGAGTCTGAATAAAAGGCAAATGGTGGGCAAACACTGACCCAGTGATATCAAGACTCCGTGACATGCTCTCCACACTGCGCTAAGGTAGAATGGGCGAAGATTGCCACTCATCAGCTCCGTCCAGCTTTATGATTCCACTGCACATCGGGTTTCCCCTGTTCATCCCGCGCGTATGTTGATAATCCAGCTGATTGAAGACTAGTACACATGCCGTGCCGGTTGTGTGGTACTCATGTCAAGTCTTGCAGCAGTCCAGATAGATATGCCGGGTGGTACCACCGATGCGCTATGCCTGGGCAGGCTAGCACATAGCGCTATACCGCTATAGTCACACCGTCGACGGTGTGACTATTGTAGACTAGCGTTCCGGCAGCATGGAAAAGGCGTGCGGGATCTCGCCACGGTCGTTTTGGCGACGCGATACACGCTAAGTTCGAACCATTGCACCTTCGACGGTGTGAGGAATGCGGGCTAGCCCAGACACACCAGTCCCGTGGAGGCCGTAGACATGCACTCACCCGTACCACACACGGCCCGAGTCCTTATGAATCCAGCCGACATGCTGAACACATCTTGGAATAGCGATACGCTTGTCGGTCCGTATGGCGGGTTCTCTGCATGCAATAGCAGATCGTCACGTTGGTGGTCGTATGTAAGGCCATCGTCTCAGTTGCGCTAGATTGAGACATATGTTAGATTGTCTCTTGAAGATTTGCGGAAAGACCAATAGTACTGCAGGCTACAGAAACTCATGGATCCGGAAGGACTCTGTCTACAATGCTGCTCGCCAAGTCCAGACAGCCGTGTTCCTCTTCATTGGCGTAATGCGTACATCGCTCACCGCTGTACAAGACAATATAAGCCACTGAGATCGCGCCCCCTGCAGGCAGCGCAGTCACCAGTTTCGCGATCCTTGCGCTGTACTTGCATCACTGCCAGTCCTACAATTACTCTGAAAGACTTATGGGAGCTCTTCGCTGTTCCGCAACTTCGTCAAGAAGAATGCCCAGAACGATGTCACGCAGACGCAGAAAAGAGTCTTCGCATGGATGTCGCTGGCTACTACGCTGACATTCCTCGGGAACTCAACTTTTGGTCATCTCGCAGGCACTTGCCAAGCAGAGTGAGAGCCGGTGGTGTGGAAAGTCTGTAGTGGTATGTCTTGCTGCCGAGTAGGAAGCTGTCAGTATAGGCGAGCTGACACATATACCCAGATCTACCTTGTCGGCTCCTTCTTTGTCTACGGTTTATACCTTATCTCACTCCTTGAATCGAAACCTTCACCGACCGCCGCTCATCTGTCAATATGGGTCGTAGGCTTGGTTTTCGAAGCTGTGCTTGTTGCTCGCTCGCTCGCCCTGTACACGCACGCTCACTACCAACCGACCGCCTGCAGCCCTGGGGACCCTAAGCTGCGGTCTTACACGACAGAATGAGGAGCTCGTGAGGTTGCGATAGACCTGCTGCGCATCATCCGACTGCTTACGCTTATTAGCTTCTACGCGGTATTTCTCACTCTGCCCCAGATAAGGAGACGCAAGAGGTGGAAAGCTCGAATGAGACCACCCCACTTTTGGCGAGTGGTGCAGAACACGGTCACGCGAACGGTACAAATGGAAATCTACCCCATGGCTCAGCACATTCGGTTGGTGGCGAACATCAGCATATGGGAGGAGCACCAT
>Ga0181459_100139_pt1 | contig 14144 bp, 18 predicted proteins | sample InSIn2SAF170_FD_119060 | JGI IMG/M metagenome (GOLD analysis project Ga0181459, IMG submission 119060) | Clean room microbial communities from NASA Spacecraft Assembly Facility at Jet Propulsion Laboratory, Pasadena, California, USA -... ...
GATATCGTACCCCGCAATATTTCGCCATAAAGGAGGCATTATGACCAGAGGCCCGGTGGCTTTCAGAAAGAATCCGGTGGTCCCGGGTGACACAGACGCTTTCGACAAGCAGGGGAGGTTGCGAAATCGGTACGCCTACCTAGAAGAGAGAATATTAGCAAAGAAAAAGGAACTTCAGCGAGCCCCTCCTGAGATACCCGTATACAATGGACGCTCGGGATTACGTCCACGAAATCAGCAACAGGTGGAGCTTGTAGTACCTCCGCTACCGATGGATCGACATGGAGACAACACGAAAACGCATCATAAAGATCCGCTTCCTTTCACCCAAATATCGGGAACTCGATGTCATCATAGTTGGAAACCTCCCAAGACTAAGCGTTGGCCTAAAGAGCTGAAGCATGCAATGGAAATTCCACCCGATGCTCCGAAATGCGAGGTCTGCCATGGCAGCGATCTCTGCACGTGTATTATCGAGATACAGAAGAAGGCTGATCTGAAAGTGGTAAACGATGGAGCCAAAGGAGAAGGGGTTATGGCGTTTGCTTGGGAGTCCGATAGCGATGATGTCAAAACACGTAAGAAACCCCTGTATCGTAAGGGGGATATTATCGATGAGCTATCGGGCGATGTTAAAGATGAGCCTGGACCTGACTATTCTATTGAGATATGGCGAGATGATTTGGATTTACGTCTGGGGAAACCAATAGGCTTCCTCTACTGTCGCGATAAATCGAATGCATTAAGGAAAATCAATCACACCTGTGGAAATCCCAACGTAAAGTTTGAGGAACAGACGGTATCCTGTAAGAGGAGATATGTTGCTGTGGCTGAACGAGATATTTATTCAGGAGACTGGTTGCTTGCTGACTATGGTCCGGACTTCTGGAAGGGAAGAGAGACGGACTGCTTGTGTGGCAGTGAAAAGTGCATCTCTCTGGGTTTAAAGAATGGGGCCAGGGATGGTGGAAAATTAATACGACCCTCAGAGAGGATACAACGCAAAGTCGGGGGAGATGTTGCAAATATTGTAGACGGACGCTCAAAGCCATCCGGAAAGAGGCTGCGTCAAGCTGGGAACGACCCCTCAAACCGATCCTCAAAGCGACGGCAGCGGTAGAAAGGTCACTATTCTGTTCTGATAGTGCCGGAGGAGTGGACAAATAGACTGTAAATCAGGACTAGGGTACTCTTGCTCGACGGTTTTTGGGCCAGACCCCATCTTGCTTCGTTAGCAGGCGGTGGGAATGGATGACTTGTGCGAGGGGCGACTTGTAGTCTTGGGTTAAGTGGTTGTTGGCTGGGGGTGAGAAGATATGGCCTTGTTAAAGTTTAGCCAAGTCGGAGGCGGTGGAATTGGGTGGCAGAAGCTAGGAGGTACGAGGTGGAGATTGTAACGGAAGATCTTATAGTCCCCCAGTCGGTTTGAACTCAGAAAGACCAGGAATTCTCGGAAAACAACCTGACAGATTCTTCACGCACGGCTTAACATCTTGAATCAAGTTGGATGTACATCAATTGTCTATAGATACGAAATAGCTTCTGACCTCTTGTACCAGTGCGGCAGAAGGTCTTACAATCTCTGAAACGAGTACCTCCAAGATTTTATTGAAGCTTCATCCTCTTTGCCAAAATCCTTCATGTGGACTGGGAGCTGTCTGTGTTGTCTGGCGGGGCGCTGTTTTCGGCAAGAGAGTTTTGGGAGCAGTCTTTACGAGGTTGATTACTTGGAATGATGTTGATCTTGAATGTAACAACGGCGGAGTCCAGTACGCATCGTCATGTTGTGAGCTGAGCTTTGTGATGCACTTCACTTTAATGGTCCATAATAATCTACGAGGATTGATGTAGGGTTACTTGGGATCGCGGATGTAGTGATGGCTTAAATTGCGTTCAGAAGTTCGACTCCTTGGTTGGCTAGCTGTAGATCAACTGCTGAAACGCGAGGAACTCAGCCTTTCCTCTCCGCACTCTTCTACTGTACTACTGTACCAGGGCTCAATATGTCAGGAATGGAAAAAAAGTCGTTCCAATTAAATGCGCCCCCCATTTTCATTCCAGGTACCGAAGCACAGAGTCCCGACAGGAAAAGCAGGTTGAGGCGTGAGGAACAAGATCTTCACGTGAGGACTGAGTCCTGAGATCCTGAGCCGCGGTGGAAAGCACTCTAACGCGCAATTGTTGGCAACTGAATGGTGACATTGTGATTGCACAATATGCTTCTATAATGCCTCGTCAATAGAGTGGTGTTGGGTGGTGGGGGTCTGGATGGTGGAACCATGCGGTTGAGAAACATCCGTCGAAGTGGCCGCTCCTCGCCGCTGAGGATGCCGGTACGGGCGATGCAAGACCACGGTATTTTGGACTGCATAAACAGAGCGAAGATCATGTCCGCAGGAGCTGGTTACAAAACAGGCCTCCCAAATAAGGACATGGTTTCTCATCTCAAGTGTCCACAAGTGACAAGTGGACAATCAGTTCTGGTCGGTGTCCGCGGGGTGGGAGGGGTGAGCGCTTTCTGGCACGATAAACCTCACACTCAAATCAAAACGACGGGGAGCCCATGTGCTTATTGCCAAATAGACCTTTCTGGTGCAGGTAGGAAGCTGTTTGGTATGACCCTTTATTCGAATCTAGATTATGACTTGGCCAAGTTGCTTGAGTCAACAGGGCCATCCAGATGGCAGCAGGCATTCAAAAATCCAGTAAAAGTCAAAGAAGAATCTGACGGAGATATCATTAGAATATAGAAAGTCTCCTAATTCGTAGACTCGCTCAAATGCGTCGAATTGATGGTAAATGTCACGACGGCACGTGCATCGGCTACAGGCGAACTTAATCCGATCCCAATGACAAGCCGCGCTAAAGAATTTGTAACATCGCAATTCGAAAAGCTGCCACTCTTTCGATATTCTTTTGGCCTGATAGAAAATGTGCGCCGACCCCGTCGCGCGCATGGCGATATCGAAAGTAGCATGCAGAATCTGTTAAACCGCACAGTTCTGCAAGGCTTACTCGAACCAGAAGCGGCACCGACAGGAAATCAATTCTAGAAGCGGACGAAACATCGAGCATACCCCGTCGACCCGACCGACCACGTCTCACGAATACCTTGTGGAACGGGACACAAAGTCGTCAGAAGCGTGGTTTGGGCTCTCCCGGAAGGGTATTGGATGACATGGCCCGTTCGATACTTGCCTGAGCGCACTCTCCGACCACTCCACCGACGGACGAACGAACAGAAGGCATCAGGAAGTGATGATACTTTCACAAAGGAGTTTGATTGGCGATTACAATGGCTGACGACGCACATCTCTTGTGGGGCTGAGTTTGCGTTGGATGGCAAAGAGGTGGGAAATGCGGCACAATCGTAGTATAATAACCCAATCGTGCTGGATGTGAAAGCCTGCATTGATATGGGTCCGAGTAAACATCCGAACGTCTTGGGCTGCGGCGCATTACGCCCTGAAAGGTCACACCATACATCCGCGAGATCGTAAGTCGTTTCCTTCCCCCCCTCTCTCTTCACCTCAATTGACAAACGCAGCGCGATCGAGCCTAGAACACCCATTCCCTTCCCTACGTCCACCCAACTCCTCTTCATCAACCTCTACCTCTCGCGCTCTCCCTCTACCAGAGGGACTCTCTTCGATGTCGGCTGCTGCTTTGCACATGACCTCCGAAAACTCGCGCAAGATGGCCCACCCTGAACGGATCTCTACGGCGAAGAGCTAAAGCCCAAGCTCTTGTCCCTAAGCTACGAAGCCATTCCTGAACTGCGCGGCATCTGACGCCCATTCTACGCATGCGAATATTTTGAGAAGGACGGGGCGTTGAAGGAGTTAAGGGGTAAGATGGATACAGCACAGGTTGGACTGGTTCTGCATTTTGTGGAATTGGAAGTGTAGAAGAGAGCTTGTGAGCAGATTGTGGGGTTGTTGAAGAGGGGGAAGGGGCGTTTTGGTTTATGGGGCAGCAGGTTGGTGATTTTGAGCCGGTGCTGATGGAACCAGAAAGTGGGAGTTGGATCGTAAGCGCGATGCAGAGTTTTGAAGACATGTGGAAGGAGGCGGGCATCGGACTAGGAGAATGGGTGGTGAAGGCGAGCTGTATGCAGGGTTATATCATTTTTGTTCTCTGGAATACTCACAGATTCAACGGCGTAAAATCACAGAAACCAACAATACTCTAGATCTGACTTGCCGCTAGGTCAGACCGTGAATATCGTCGCCGTCAGTCAGCTCCGATTGAGTGGACGGGTGTTATCGGTGCCGGGTTTTGGCCCTTCCGTCAATTGCGCTCCAGGGCGTCGCAGCGGGGAGCAACTGTACTCCACAGAGTCAAGAGAGTGGACAGGGGTAATTTCGTAGATCGTGGTCGGGCCGAGGCGCGTGATTGTATACGAGTCATGGTGGGAAGGTATTCAGAAATGTACTGCGACGCAAAAAGCAGAACTCTATGCTGAATTCGCCGGTGCCGCCATCGCCACTGATGCAGATGTGGCGGTGCGGTTGGTTCGCTGTTGCTCGCAATGATGGAGGTTTGGGTCGCGTCAGAACTGACCATGGTCAATAACAGCAGTCTTGATGATTAGAGTAGGAAACACAACGCACGACAGAAAGATGACTAGCACTCAGGAATTTGGTTCATGGCAAGCCACCATGTAGAGAAAGCATTATTGGAGCTGAAGAGGGGCGAGCGCATTGGTGCAATCCAAGTCATCATAAGCGCTTCAATTAGCACAGTTTCCCATTTTGATTCATACGAGAGCTGAAAAGCCATCGATGTGTTTCTGTAGCATAAGACCATATAAAAGTGATATGTCAAGCTTATAAGACTAGATCCTCAGTTACTTAGAAGTACTGAAAGGTAAAAACTATTCTATAAGATGGAAATAAAGTAATCTAGGAATGCCTTCAAAAAGGGATTCAGGGTTCAATTGTGGCTTTCACGCCTAGATATAAATATAACTCCACTACATTACTTCTGCATTGTGATATAAAGATACTCTTGCCGTACCGTTTCCCTTCTCTTTGACGGCTAGACGCTGACACCAACAATACCCTATCCAATACAATCATAACCATGGTTTCTCGACCCCAGACCTTCAGCATCAGAGTCTGGAACCAATTTCTCCAAAGCAGCGTCAGCCAAGAGATGATCTGTTACCTAGCTCAAAAAGTATCCAACGTTGTTGAAAGAAATCACTGCAATCAGAATTCAACTAGGCCATTAGATCGAGTTCCAAAGGTCATCACCGCGAGTCAGCATATGGATGACAAAACCCCTGCCTTGGAACCTTTTATCTCTAGTATTGTCAGGCAAGCAAATATCCATGTCCCGATATTGCTGACAACTCTCCTGTATCTTTCTCGGCTACGCTCCAAAATCTCGCCTCTTGCCAAAGGTATTCAAACTACTCCCCATAGAATCTTCCTGGCATGCCTTATTCTTTCCGAGAAGTTTCTTGATGACTCTAGTCTTTATAACAAAGACTGGGCTTCATATTCACGATTTGAGAATTTCAGTCTGAGTAATCAAGAGGTCAACATTATGGAAAAGCAACTCCTCTTCCTCTTGGATTGGAATCTTAGTTTTCACCCATCTGAGCTACAGCATCATCTAGAGCCGTTTCTTATACGCGTTCGGGATTCAACTGCAGGGATTAGAAACATTACTTATAAAGATAATCAGAAAGCCTTGAATAAGAGGAAGCCGGGAGGAAAACTTCAGTCATTGAACACAAACAAGAAGATTTCCAAATCGGTATCAGAACGCAGGAAGGCAAAGCAGAAGACAAGAAAAGTGTTTTAATCAATCTTCCAAGCCTAGTAGTGAATATAGAATAGTTGGATTATTCATAATTTTATATTTTACACCAAAGAAACAAGCAGTAGAACTCAAAGATGGGTTGATCGTCAATTAGAATTAAAGTAGCAACAGCAAGTGTTATTATAGAGTAATAATAGAAATAATCCACAAATATTCCTTATATGGTTCTGTGGGGAAAACTTTAAACTTATAAATTAAACAATTGGTGGGAAGTGAATTGCAGAAATATGTCGTGACTTATTGGAATTACATGACTAGTGCTCAGATATCCTATGAACAATAAATATAAAGCATCTAATATATTTCAGCAACAATTTGTCCATTTGCATCCGAGCATATTGTCATCAGATATTGGACACGAACATCTTATTAAACATTCAAAATTGCTGAGTTTAAGCATCAGGTGTTTACACCAGCATCAGTGATCCTGCTACACTTTGCGTGCTACCACTCTTTGAGGACAGGCGCAACTCAAAATCAAGCGTAAATGTAGACTGGCTCTTACAATCAAAGTTGACAAGCAGGTGCTGCTTGAATATAACCGCACCAACTCATCCTCATCGGGGGCTTTACCGTAATTGTAAGCGTGCTAACCACCATTTGCTCTACAGTAGCTCTGACTTCGCCTTCAATTGCACCCAAGTCAATACTGAAGACAACAAAACAACCACAGAGATCCGCTTTATCACTCTCATATGCTCTGACCAATAGAGCCAATCTCCACTCTCCTTATCCTTGATACTCTCGGTGCTTCGGTGCTGAGGGATATTCGGTATTCGGAGGAGATTCCATACCGCGATGCTGAGGAAAGGTGTCGAATAGAGTAACCATTTCCAGTTAAGATCCGATTCTCGAATAACGTGTCGAGCCAAGGGAAAATACCTTCGAATTTGTGGCAATATCCACTTCGTGACGGCTTTATGGATCGCTAAACTGTAAAGCACTGCAGCTACGACAGAATATATCCAACGCAGCCACCAGCTATTCCAGTCGAGTCTTTGGCGTCGAGGAGGTTGCACAGTGAGAGGCTTTTGCTGCAGAAAATAATACGGACCAGAAGTTGCCAGTATATTAACTAGCAACGAGCTGATACTGGTGGAAGTGGATGCTGAAGCAAGTACGTAGGTGATGGGAATATAGCACAACAATGCAAGAGATGCAACTTCCGGACCTGTATGGCAATTTCAGTAAAATTAACGAACATGGATTCCTATGTAATGTACCGGTGCAATCAAGCCACCACCCAATGCCAAATTCGGATGCTTTCCACAACATGATCGAGATATACTTCCATCGAGTCTTCTTGTCTATACCTATAAGGCTGGAGAGACCGTCAACGATTCGCTGTGTTGTGGTAAAATCACCTTGTGAGGTGATGAAGACGCTGATCACTACCAGAATACAAAATCTGCGCGCAAAATAGAAGTCAGGTAGACCATTGTCATTGTTGATAAGAAGTTTGCGAACTGAGGTCCAGCTAGGTGATGGAAGTGCCATATTAGAATACTGATGGGGATAATCCTGCGGAAGTTGTTGAATGATTTATCTTTACAGGTAACGTCATCCGCTTTTATCTTCAGTGCATTCATATCTTCAAAGAATTGCTGACAAGTAAATCGTGCTGTCCAAAAGTCAGCGGATGACTAGTGGCAGTAGTACGAAAGTGTGACAATGAGGTGGCCCTATTGCACAACGGCATGATGACATTCATGCGGTTACTCTGACTGTTGATTTCTTTGAGATCTGCGAGATATGCACCCTCATAAGTTAGGTATCTTAGATTTGGGAGCTGGTTTAATCATGCGTCATATCATAATCATGAATCCTATACCAACTCATCAGCACCATTTTCATTTCATTTTATTATTGATGCTGCGCGGTAGGAACTAGACTAAATGCTCTGTTCTAATCACATCACTTTCTAGACGACATCCAACCCCGCACGATAGACTCAATTTGCCGAATATCTATATCCAATAGTTGTTTCTTTTGTCGCCCGATATTCATACCCGATGGTCTTCTCGGTTTCCGTGGAATTTTCACTCTCGGCGACTCCTTGATCCGTGTATTGAACAGATTTTTCTTCTGCTGGGCGGTAATCGTGTTCAACTACTTTTTCTTTCTCTGCGGTGTATTCGTTCCAAGCTGTTTCCTTTTCTCTCTCCAGTCTAGGCCACTTCTCTGGTCGAAATTCGTGCTCATGTAGATGAAGACCTTTAGCAGCAACAATGTTACGGATTGAATCTGCGAACTCTGGGTATGCACAAACTATACCAAACAAATAAGTACCACGTTTATCTAGTATACTGATTACTTACCAGATACCATTGTTCTACCTCTACAGTTATCATTACCCAGTTGACTCTCCAGAGAAGAAGCAGCCACGTCAAGGTCGTCGTCACAATAGATAGTTCGTAAAGATGCAGTGTTGCCATGATTCTTCTCTACTAGTGTACTGCCGCTCCAGTTACTCTGTATAGATGCTCTCCTCTCTATGCTATTCATGGGATAGTTTTGTGTACTATCATTTTTGGTCGGAACTATATGCCGAGACGACCTTTTGATGTATCTAGTACATCTAAACATCTTCACACGACGACGTCAGCAAACGTCTTCAATGAAGGAAATTAGAGCTTACATAGCCTTGATCAGGTGGTGCACCTTGCCAGCCGGACCGATATTCGAATTCCTTTGCAGGGTCAAGTCGTAGCTTTGAAAGTCTGGCAAAGTCTTGCTGCAACAAATCCAATACCATTTGATATGCGGTATCGTACTTTGTAGTATACTTCTCACTTACCTTATCGTATTCCATAAATTCTTCCTCCACCTCCCAGAGGAGTGTTACGCGTTGTGTTTTAGCAGTGCCAGCTTCTCTACTATCCAGTAGATGCTTGACAGTAGCAAGCTGTGCTGCGATCCCAAGACCTGTGGCGTACAGAATAACTGTGCCATATTCCTCGGCCCTGGGTGACAATCCATAAGGTCCATCGATATAGGCATTGAATCGTTGGGTATTTGTTGATTCTAAATTGGCAAGCATTTTAAGTTTTCGCGTAAATCCCGCTCTGACATCAATTAGAAGCGTTACTTCTTTTGCCTTGCCGTTCTGCGTATTCCCCCATGATGCAATGGCAAAAGGGTGTGATTCAGCAAAGGACGTGTGGCTTGCTGACGGGATCCGCAACCAAATATGTTGTCCGGCTCGAACGCGAATAGGACGAGTCAGTTCTATATCGACTTTGAGAAGTCCATCACCATGAAAGATCGTGGCTTTTGCTCTCTGAAGTATGAGCATCCCTGTTCGCATGCTAAAGAGCAAGAAGTACATAAATGCAGTGATAACAAATAAAATTGCCGAAGGCTTTGATACGCCGATAGGTGTTAGGTGGAGGAAACCACCTACAATGATGACAACTGCGAAGAAGACATGACAGTAGCGGAATACTTCATAAAACGTTTGACGTACAGAAGAGAAGGAAGACAGTATAAGGGCAACTAGGGCCGACGCAGCCTACGTCCATGTGCCATCAGTAATATGAACCTTAAAAAGAAAGAGCTACAAACCGTAAAACCTGCGATACGTGGCACAGGCGGTAGAATAGTTCCGCCGGTCTGGTACGGTACAAGTGCAATCACAGCGTGGATGATGCCAACAAGAAACACTACCCTCCCCAACCACCTATGGAAGAATGCTTGGAATTCGTAGGAAATACCGAAACTTTCAGAGAATAAACTTTGTCTCCCACTTACAATCATGATACAAAGATCAAACGCAAGGACTCGTCCCGAGCGCCAAATTAGCACATTACGGCTCTTTAACGACAGGGCCAAGACAACGACATTGAGAATCAAAACTGCCGTCGCAAGAATAAGATAAAGAGGCGTAACAACGCCAGTTCCGCGTATGTTCACTGACAATTTCCTTCCACGGATAGACCCTAACCGCAGCTTCCGAGGAATCTGGGGGTTGAATATATATCTCCGTAAAAAAGCCACAGATTTTGGATAAGCTCTGGACAAGAAGAACGAGAGGGGATAGTAGGAAATAAATGCTCCTAGGACGCCACAACAAGCCCAGATTGATGCGTCCATAGTATGATGTGATTATGTGGTGAATGAGCAGAGGGGATCAAAATTCAAGGCGCGCCACTAGAATTTTAATGTCGAAATGAGAAGACTTGATTTTAGTAATAGTAATACCGATAATCAAGTCAGCAAAGATAATAATAGAAAAGATTCAGACATAGCACAAATGAGATGAAAATAGAAATAGGGTCTGGTGTGATGACTAGAAACTCGAAGTCTACTTGTATTATTTTTGGAAACAATGTCCTCCAAAAGAGTGAAGTTGGGATTCAGAAGAAATTGATGGTGGGAACTCTTGTTGTACGTTACAGTATTGCAATACCTATACTTCGATGTAGGTTATGCAGTGCTCAAGCCCAAGTATAGCGCGGGATCACTGCATTTGCCCATTCCAGTGACAACCGGGCGCGTCCACAATACCCACGTCCCTCCAGTCAGATGCTTGCTGCTTGAGATGATGTACTCTAGTCTGTATCATACCCCCGTAGCAAACTCTGCATGCTGATCATATTTCCTTCGGTCGCAATTTCCAAGGCCGTCTTGCCCTTCGAATCCGTTGCCTTCATGTTAAAGCCTAGTCTCTGCAGTAACCGGACCACTGGATCGTTTTCTTGCTCTACTGCTACATGTAGCATCGTCTTTCCATTTTCATCCAACTTCGTCAGATCAGCACCATTCCTCAAGAGCCATTTAATCAACGTTTTCCCACCCTCGTCTAACACCAATTTCCAGCTTTTCTTGCCATTGATGATGATCTCGGCCGACTTTAACCCTTCTAATAGGAACATTGGGATTTCTTCAGACGCTGGTGTTTGTTGATCATTCCTGATATCATCGGCGGAGAACTCCAGTAATCTCAAGATGAAGATATACTCGTCCAAAGATTCGAAACAAGGTGTGGGTCGAGCTAAGTGTTGTACGATTGCCGCATGCTCAAGATAACGTCGCCAGCAAATGGAAATAGCCCATGCTGTAATAAAAATTGAACACATGCAGATAAAAGTCATTTTGAGAATTTCATGCACTTTGAAGATGTTGATAAGGATGTGAAGGTAGCTTGAAATTTCTTTCAACGGGGCGACTACTGGCTTTATATACTGTGTTCTAGCTATCCCCTGAGCAGTACGTCGTTACTCTGTCAAACTTGGAAGACTGCTTCCCGCTTTTCAACCCATGATCAGATCTGCAGTCAAGTCTAGGGTCACGACATCCGTTAATTTCATGCGCAAGCCCATGAGAGGCATCTAGCTCAAGCGGAGTTGCAAACTATGCACATTGGTCCACCAAGATGGCAATAATCCCAGGGAAGCTGATACAAACTAAAGTGGCTATGAAGGTATTTTAGGCAAAGATTAACGAATGAGGAACCTATTGTGGCTTCACTTCCGTCGACAATTTGAGCTCGCGGTGGATTTTCACCATTACACAGTGCTCCTTCATAAACAGTATATTCAGCTCGACAAGGGATATATGTCTGTGGAATATTGAAAGTCGGGGTTATCTCATTTTGCGGGACGTGTTCTACCATGAAGCAGAATCGCCTCAGTTGAAAAGCACTCCGAGGGGCTCAGCACAATGCATCCATACGAAATGCCTCAGAGTAACAGTGGGCTATGCTCTTTCATTTCATGCTTCGATTGTTCAGACTTAAGAAAGACAAGAGGACGGCGGGCCACAGCCTCGTATTCACTCCGAGACTGTTATTAACAATCTATAAATCTGCCTTGCCATGTGTATTTCGTATGTATTGATACCTTGACAGATACAAGGTGGATCCAGACCAAAAAAACTTGAAGAAACAGGCAGCCCGGCTGCTGGATTCTTGGTGGTGAGCTGAAGGCCATCACGGCGAAGTAGATTCAGGGGCAGGAAGAGGACAGGGTGCTGGAACCAAGGAGTAAATGGATGAACGTCGGTAACGAGACTAGATCGAAGTATCAGACTTCATCTAGCCGATACGACACTCTCCAGCAGGCGAGAAAAGAACTATAGGGATACGCTACTCGTGGATCAGATGCGTGAGCGTGATCCCCAGCTAAACAGCGACACCTTCTGGTCCCTCGCAATTTTGAAGAGCATTATGAGAAATTGGATGCCGGGGAAGAAAAATAAGGCGCTGCTGGTGATGGGGAGACGATCGATCGAGAATGAGTAAAAGCGGTCAAAGGATGCGCAGGAAGAGAGAAGCTGAAAGATTAGAAGAGATAAGAAGCAGGAATATGAAAACTAACGGGAACGAGACAGAGAATGACGTGATATGGGAGCTCTTAATGCAGGAGGACTAAGTTGTGAAGAGGATCAAAGACGTCAAGGAGGCTCACGACGCTGTGGTACGGCAAACTGCGAGACTGTTGGCTCATATCACGGACATCTCAGACATCACCAACTCTCCCAAACTTTCACGAAAAGCTTGAGCAACCTCAACCTGTGAAATATCCGCCCGTGGGTATGTATAAAGAATCGATGAAGATGATGCCGGGAATCATAGCTTCTTCAACTATTGGTAGCTTTGCAGCTCGAATCAATCGAGCTGGACAGATAGCACACTTGGTTGATGATGCTCCTTGGCGATAATTTACCCCTAAGTTACTTTTGTTCTTAATCCATATTTAAAATCCGGAAAACTACTTCTGCAGGTAATTAAGTTAAATCACATGACTTGCCTCGCTTGCTGATTCAGGGGTAGGTGGATCCTACACACCACGTCTCTGATATCTATTCTTTTTTAACTCTGATATCGGCTCAAGCATATACGGCATCCTCCACCTTAGTCAATAGCAAGCACGCCACGCTGAAAAGCTTCAAACAAAATCAAACTTATTCCATATCTCCCGCAAATTCATCTTAACTTTCGTCTACTATCTTCCATTTGTGAAAGTATCTTCCTCTCCCTACCAAAATTGATACCTAGAGCTTGGCCAATCAATCGCCGTGCAACCACATCCGTTGTCTCAGGCCTTCCTGCTGTTCTTCTCGTGAAAGAAGTACCATATCGGCTTGAAGCTCTGTTATTTTGAAGTCGTTTTACTACCCTAGGACGACAATTTTTCCAGGAGGCCTTGAAGAGCTCGGCAGGGTGAATAAATGTAGTTCTATCCAGAGCGGTATGTGTAGGTTGTAGATTTCCGTTGTTATGCTGCTCCCGAGATTGTGTATTTGTTACTGGCTGCTTAGAATTTTGTGCCTGTTTGGCTGATTCAGCTTGCAATGATGCTGCTGGTTCCTGGGCAGTGGCGATGAAGGTTCTCTGCGAAGTCATGCCTGACGAGAATCTTCTAGAGAAGGGATCGTTGCTGGCCGGGTCGTCCCCCAAGGCGGGGCTTGATTTTCTGATTGGAGAAGGCATGTTCGCCGGGTGGGCAACTAGATTTGCTGCGAAGTTTCTTATTTTGACGGTGGACGGGAGTCGATTGCTGTGACTTTGAGGCTAGTAGATTGATATAGGAGAATCGCCGATAGCGAGCTATAAGGAGAGAGAAAACATGAATTGATGAGCCGGCCAAGGCCCAGATATAACGATTCCGAGCATGGCGCTGCTCATTAATGCCGCAAATCAAACTTAGAGACCCAGGCGCTCAGCCACACCATTTCGGACGTGGTGGCATTTGAGTGATGTACGAGCATTTATGCGTTCGAAGCGCTCCTCGATGCCACTGTCATGCAATCTACGTCTAGCTTGGCTGTGCATTCGTGGGAGGCGTCATAGCATGCACTGAGTCTCCTATAAAACCTATACCCTTTCCGCGCCTCAAAATCATCACCACTACCCAGCCTCAAGATGTGTTTAAATCCAAAAGCTACGCCCCATCACTCCTAGCAAGTACATTACCGTCAGTCAATCCTACTTGATCTTCTAGGATTTCATGGGGCATCACTGAGCAGAGATGGATTCGTTCCAAACCGCAGCGCATCACTGGAGAAAATCATACCAAATCGGCACTGGTAAACCTGCCTCAGACTTTCTTAATCGGCAGGACCCTTTCATTCAGCACCAGCTCACGAAAGCGATGGAAAAATTTCTCGAGAATGTCAGGAGTGGTGAAAGACTCTGGTCAGCCAATAGAACTTGCATTCAAGATTCCGACTTACAATTCCCTGGGGCTATGCCATCCACAAATGGACCGCAGAACAACTCGACACCAGTCACAAAGGCTGTGAATGCAAAAGTATTGCAGCACTGGGACTCACAGACCAGGTACGTCAAAAGTGACCAACCACAAGTGTAT
>Ga0181459_100141_pt1 | contig 14107 bp, 6 predicted proteins | sample InSIn2SAF170_FD_119060 | JGI IMG/M metagenome (GOLD analysis project Ga0181459, IMG submission 119060) | Clean room microbial communities from NASA Spacecraft Assembly Facility at Jet Propulsion Laboratory, Pasadena, California, USA -... ...
CTGAACGTAGATTAGATATGTCGGATCGGACCAAGGGAGTCATTTGGAAGATACGGAGATTTTCATACGAATACAAAACTTTCCGGCCTTTTATTCGACTTTCCTCACCTTAATTCCCAAGGGCCGAGAGATTTTTTCCGATAGCTTTCTTCAACACGCTATAAAAAAAGGATACCGCTTGCAAACAGGATTGAGAAGGTCCCCCCTAAGGATTTCCCGAGGCTCTGCCCCCCCGACTTGACCTGGCCTGCTCCCGCTTGACTCTGTACTTCTCTTATCCCCCTTCTCCCTTGCCCACACTCATACGATCAAGTGAAACCACTTGACCAAAACAATCTGGCCCCTGGGGAATAAATGCCTTCTCCTTGGCTCATACTTCAAGAGATAGATATAGAATCTTTAGCTTGGGACGGGTTAGTGAATATCTTACTCGACGGTGCGGTGGCAGGGGAGATAGTGATTTGCTCTTTAGGGCTAGCCCTTGGGAATTAAGGTGAGGAAAGTCGAATAAAAGGCCGGAAAGTTTTGTATTCGTATGAAAATCTCCGTATCTTCCAAATGACTCCCTTGGTCCGATCCGACATATCTAATCTACGTTCAGCTGTATGGTATATTGAGAGTGCGGATAGAAAGTCAATAGGTTATCCTTGCCTCTTGCTTGGTAATAAATAATTGCTACGTACCTGGGCCTATGAGAGAGACGGAGCAGCCAATAAATATATTGTTGGAGACCTGGTAATCCATAATAAAGATAACCTTTTCAATTTGTACAGAAGATCAAAATATCTGCTGTTGTATCCCAATAGTGTCCACCACCCTATTGGTGAATAATCAGGTGTAGTGGTTCGTCGGATCAATAATCGAGATGTCTAATTCCTTCCCTTCTGTCTCCTGACCAACCTGTAATAGATAGTCACCACGCCCTCAAACATTAGCAGTGGAGTCTTCTCCAGCATTAAAGAGGAGAGACCGGAAATCAAGAACTAAGGCTAGTTTTATGCTTAACACATTAACATCGTAGAACTACCACTCATAAGGACAGTGAGGTTTTGATCCCTATTATTAGCTTTTAGTGATCCAGTAGCTGGAAAGCTAGCAGCAGTCTCAACTAGAGCAGTTAGAACTTTTAGCCAAGCATGCGTCCCAACGAATACCAACAAGTGGAGTTAACGCTATATCTCATCCTTTCCTTAGTAGGGTTTATCCCTAAACAAAATACCGATGAAAGCCCCTTTACTAGGTTGGGCGAGTCTCACGATTCTCGATTTCGAAATATCTTAATTAAGAGATGAGAGAACACCGACTGAACTTCTAGAGCTCTTTTTCGAATAAGAAAGCTTGTCTGTCTCTAATGCGAATGAGGAATGCAAGATAACAGAGTAGTTTCCGCCCAAAGGGTCCTCTACTGGACCGGTCTCCGGGGATGAAGTCAACTTGCTACTGATTGAGCATGAAGACAGTCTGCTTTGAACATGAATGAGACGTGCTATTAGAGAAGGGAGAAATTGTTGTTTGTTCAAGCTACCACTGATGTAACATGTTCATATGTTCATTCACATGTTACACGCGTATATATGACACATGTGTAGCATCAGGGTTGTCAACGAGAGAAGGCTTCTTGGTTACAGAAGGGTAGCTAGGATCCGGCTGATGGGCTAAAGAAGGAGTTCCCTCCCTGGGTTGTCAACTAGAAGGAAGATGTTAGGCATCCGGGTGTGCTATCTGAGAGAGGGCTAGCTTTGATCTTCCTATCCCATGTGGGAGAGAGATCCGGCCTCTTTCTAGCTTATGTTCGTTATAGTTCCTAGGTCAGAATACCATTAGCATGAGGGTGGTCGTAGATCAGATTCGCTCCTAAGGCGGAAAAGAAAGCAGGTTTTTAATCCTCAAACCAAAGCGCCCCTTTTCGCCTCCGACTGCCAATAAGCGAGGGACAGCTCCTAATCTATTCCATTCTTGCCCCTCTTCTTCTTGCCTTCTCAGACTTCAGTCTGAACGTCTGGTAACCTAGGTGCATCGTATAGTAAGATAGACCTAGAATTGCGCCTGGGTCCGCCGGAGCAGCAACCTAATCCTTATATCGAATTAAGAAAGAGGCAAATAAAAGAAGAACTGAAAAAGAACGTGAAACGTCTTCGCTTTTCTCAGGTAATGCTCCATTATTGGGAACGGGAAATGAATCAATTTCTTCAGAAAGAAAGAGAGAGGCGCGAGAGGGGGCGGTGAGGCGGGCTTGGGGCAAATGCCGGTGTTTGGCTAGAGAGAGGCCAAAGTCAGGCAGTGAAAGAGCAGGACTTCTTTCACGCCGTGAAAGGCAGGCCTTTTTCATGGCGAGTATTCTGATTTGCTGGATAGCTTTCCGTGAGAAAGGGAGGGGGAGTGGTGAGGCGGGCCCCTTCACTCTATAAGAGAACGAATGCGTTTTCTGAGGACTGATCCGTCCCGTCTACCCCGGCTGGCATCCGATTCTGCCCGCGGACTATGCCTTATAGGATTTATTGAACCGCGTTACTCGTGATGGAATAGAGGTAATTCGCCGGGTCTGTCTTTTGCCCGAAGATGTGGGTTCGACTCCCGCTCACGACTATTCTTAAGAGTTTGTGCTCGACCGATAGAGTTGATTTGAGAGCGAAAGCGAGAGTGGGGTCGTTGAGGTAGCTCGAGAAAACGACTTTCTCTTACTTACGCAAAAGGAGAGGGTCGTTTAAAGGCATCCTATCAGTCAAGAAAGAACTCCACTTATGATAATAGATCCCGGAAAGGAAAGGGAAGAGGTCCGCCCTAGCGCTTATTAAGGCTTCTAGCTACTCTCGTCGAGCGTAACCAATTGCTTTCCTTGCTGTTGTAGTAGCTCTTCCAATCCCCTAGAGTGGTTACTTCTATCCGCTGCTTCCCCGTCTTTCCTTGTTTAGCTGCTAATAGTAGATTAAGCACTAAAGTCCTTACTCAACTCTTAGCTAGTTAAGGAATGATGCTTTAAGCAAGCGAGAAAACAGATGCGCTAACTGTTGCTTTCGAGCTAGCCCAGCAACGAAAAGAAGGAAGAGAACGAATGAGTAGGGGAGATCGTATACGCGGGATGGTAGCTTGACTTCTTTACTCTCTCTATTCTAGTTGAGTAAGGAAGTCCTCATAGCAACTAGTTTGTGAATGCTTAAATAGCTCTTTTTTAATCAAAAATACGGGGTTTTGACACTTTGTTTGATTGACTAATACGATTCCTAACTAACTGACGGGCAATTTCTCAAAGAGTTCCTTGTAGACTGAAAGGCGCTATTCCCCCTAGCGGAACACCAACCTAATCTCGATGAGAATCAGTACACGGAACTCGATCAATCCACGAAGGTGTGGCACTTCTCTACCCTCTGCTAGCAACTTTCTTCTCTTAAGATTTTTCGAGTTACCTTGCAAACAAAGGTTCTTTTCAGAACAAATAGGTTACGAGCAAGAATAAATTTAGGAAAAATGGCTTTCGGAAGAGAAGAAGAGAAGGGCTTCTTTGACAGAGCTGAAAGCAATTAGAAAAAAAAAGGTTTTGCACGTGAATCAGATGTTGGGACTTTTCTCTATCTTACTCTCGGATGGGCTACTTTCAGAAGTAGGCAACTCTGCTGTTACAGTATATACCAACAATAGGCATATCTGGCTGTTATAGAATCCCCTGCTATTGAATATGATTCACTATCCAATCCCATAACAGAAGAGGACTAGCGCTTTTTGCTTTCTTCCTTCACTTCGATCAAGGATTGCTGCTCGAAGGGCTCTTGCCCATGTCTAATGCCTTCTTAGATGAAGACGAAGAGCTGGTGCTCTAACCTGATGTCGGAATAGCAGCTGTGAATGGAATGGGGGAATTGTCCAAAGCGTTATTTTGCCTTGATTACCCTAGTTAAGATATCCCACGCAAGGAAGAGAATAGGTAATAGGCTGCAGAGAGGATACTTTTGCACTTTCGGATCAATGATGAGCTTTTTCTCTTTCTCCTACTATTGAAGCACATTAGCATCCGCAAACGATCTGCGGCATTGACTATTTTCTTTCCATGCCATAACATGAGACAGATCTCTCGCAACTAGTTCCCTTGCCTCAAAGAGTCAATCCCTTTTCATTCCTGATTCCACTCCTGAATACTGTTTGCAAACGAGTGAAAGGCGGAGTGACGGTTTAGGCTTAGCTTTGGATTCGACAGTTGGGATAGGAATGAAGCCAATGATGTCCCCAAACGAGAAGGCTGATCTTGTATTTCGGGATTACCCCTGAGCAGAAATGCGGGATTACCGGTTTTTGCACTCATAGGTTCTTTGAAAAGCGGAGTCAGAGCTATTGTCGACCGTGGTCAAGAAAGCGTCGAAAGAGTGACTCTTGCGGGGACAGGGAAAGGGCTTGTTAAGGACCTTCTTCTTCTTTGTCCTAATGCGAGCAACTGACATAGGTCAAATCGAATGCTTATCCGGTGTTCGGACGAAAGAATCTTGTTCGAGAATCTGCTCCACATTCATGCCCAGAATCTGCTGCTCTCTTTCCTGCAACCAAACCGAAGCTCTTTTCGCCTTTACCGGAGCTGCTAAAGCAACTGCAAAATTTCCTGTTGATTTCGCAGGACAGACAGATATTGAATTAACGGAAAGGAACTGAACCTGAACTGCCTTAATGGACAGGGATAATAGTCTAAGAAGATGCCATAGAAGCAGAACCGGTCTTAGATGGTTGACGGATAGGTTTTTGCTTTTTGCCTGGCTGGGCATAGTCAGAGCTAGCAATAACTGTCATACTACTTCCCTCAGACTCAGAATGACTTTTTTGGCTTCTCGGATTCTCTTGTTCCAGCAATGTCCAATTCTGCTTTCAAACCTGAAAGTCCTTATTGCAGCGCCATTCTATTCCGAAAGTCAGGTCAGTGCCACAGGTTCTTCTCAAGCATCAACATCAAAGAGCTCCAATGCCCTTACTTGAATCTAATCTAAGGAGGTCGATGTCCATTCAAAAGGGGAATTGATAGAGTCAGATGAATGCGCAGGGGATTCTTACTAAGACTAGCACCGGATTTTCCACATGCAGTTGCAGAATTAGCACTCTCGGATTCATTCTTCCTAACAGCAGGGGATTGATTTGCCCACTACTAGAACGAGGACAGGCCTAGCTACTTTGCAAGCATTCCAGGCTAGGCACCTAACTGCGGTTATTCCTCCAACTCCAAGAGGTTATTCTGGGCTAGGCTAAACCTTCGACGCCTTCCACTAGCGGATGAATACTAAACTCAAGATATCCCCTCTGCACGCGGAAAGGAAAAGCGACTCTTCAATGGTATATGCCGAAAATCCTATGTTTGGAGTGACCATGAATACACTGCTGGAGACCCTTCTTTCGTGAGACAGTTGTGATTCCGCTTTGACTAATAGACAGATGGGATACTGAAGAAGACTGACTCTCTTAACTGGCCCAAGGGTTAAGGCTAGATGCACCTCACGCATACGCAACGCCCCTTACGACTGCTCTGCATCTAGGGTTCTGGCTTTCATCGGCGTAACGACTGCTCTTTTCCACTTATACTCGCCAAGGTAAGGTGTTTACTATAAGGAAGAGTCTACGAAAACTCTCTTTGCCACTGCTGTTATCTCTGTCCCCGTCGCTGCTACTCTTACCTCCCCTTCCTTTGTTATTCCCACTCTTTTCTGTGTTCATTCAATGCTTTGCTTGTGGATTGGAAATGCGGTAAGGTCCGCCCCTGCCTCTTAGATAGATATCAGCATAGCTTCGTAATGAAACTTCTGGCACATCTGCTCTGAAAGCGAGAGCTTGAGATGCATCCGTTCTGAAAGTGATCTTTCCGAATCAAGATATAGAATATGGGCAACCTTCTTCCCGGGAGAGAAAAGATTTGATTCATGTCTCTGCAGCTCTATCTAGTGTGTCACGCTGGGAATTGATAAAAGACTTTCTATCTCCGTTGAAGTGAAAGCTTACTTGATGTATGGGATATACCTGAAAGGGCAGTGCCACAAGGCTGCTACGCACCTGCTACGCTTGTCCTAATCAAGCCAAGACTTTATGCTCTACTTGCGCGCTATACTTTTGCTTTTTATCCGATCCCGGCATAGCGCTTTGCTTTCGGTTCTTCGGAGGAAACCTTCCCAGACAGACCACCACCCGACTTCGTTGCTTGTGTGCTTGGACATAGATAGCCGAAGAGGGCCTACAGAAGTAAACCTTTCTAAATGCACACGCCGGACGGAAAGCCCTCGATTAATGCCATGGCTAGAATAAGACAGCTTCGAAGACGAATAATGCTATGGCAAAGCCTACTTATCGTCTGCTTATTGGGATGCCGCTATCAAAGATTCTTCACCAGTGACAAATCGGATTCGTTCAAAGAGAATCCTTCAACGACAACAGCTACCACTCACTGAACACTATCTATATTAGGATTTTTTTTTCATGGCAAAGGATCGAACTTGAAATCTTTCCGGCTTAGCTAGCCGGGAAGAGCCTTTTGAAATTCATTTTTGCAGGTGAGCCAGATGCCGAGTCTACCTCTGCCAAGTTCCTCTTTCTAGGAGGATTTTCTCAAAAAATGTCAGCTGGATTGGTAAGTTGCTTTTTCGTTCGATTTTCATTACTCCGAATCTTCTTAGTTCGATTCTGCCTCTGCTCCCTCACTCACAGAATCCCAACCGAATTCTGACTCCTTGCTTCCCATTCTCTTGGCTACGACACTAGTTCTATTCAGCTAACTATGATTCGGATTTTCTGCCAGACTTCAGGTTCCCTCTCCGTTCTAAAAGCAAAAAAGGCAAGTAGAATCCCAGGGTAAGACCTAAACCACTAATTCCGTCTAATCGGCTTGGCCTATCTCCAGGTATTCCCTAAAAAAAAAGAATGTCATCCAGCTCCCTCACTCTTTCTGCCATCTAGCTCAACGGTATCTGGTTCAATGTTCGCTAATGTCTTTCGTTCGATGTGGTATTTTGATGTTAGGATGAAGATTCAATCCGAAAGAACTACCTATAGCTTAAGCCCAATTATTCTAAGTCTATTTAGTCTTACGCTGATTCAAAAGCAGCTACCATTCCTCCAAGAGAAGAAATGGCACCAACATCGGTCACTGAAGGAGCTATCCTCCCCGGCAACAGAGTTGGATAGACGCCATGAAGCTTCCCCGGTCCCTAGGGAGGGCTTTCCGAGACCAATGCCTATATTCTAACTTTCCCTCTCTCTGGCAGCAGCTATTGAAATAGAAGTTGGTGAAATCTACGATCGATTTCAGCTATCTGGGGCAGTCAAAGAGGCATTCCGTCTTTACTCCGGCTTTACTATATGATGCCCTACTTTCCCGGTTTTCTGTGAATCCCCGGGAATATGGTTGGTATACTATGCCTTTTCGTTCTCATTCTGGTTCTGGCTGTTTACCTTCACTAATGATTTGATTTTCGATCCTCTACCGAAGTCACACCTTCCCAAGATCAATTCAAGTAGAAAAGGTGGGTATTCCCTTATTATAGCACGAAGAGGTGAGAGCATCCCTACCTCTAATGGTTTGTACTTGAACTGACCGAAAGTCCTGTTTTGCTGCTTAAGGGGGGGCCCTGACGGAGGTTTTCTATACCTCTTCTCTTCGTCCCTGGCTTTTCTTCCTTCTACCTTTGTTACTGACTTTGTTACACCGTACCTCTTCAGTCTATTGCTCCTAGGCCTATGGGTTCTAGAGTAGAGAGAATTCCTATTGACTGTCTTTCCCTCGGGGGAACTCCCTTAATCCCAGAAGTGACGGAACTATCTTATCTTCCGAAAAGAGCTGAAGTAGCCATGTTTGCAGCGCTTATGCCTGCAACGGAAAGAGCATTTGCGTATACGACATCTCATTCGGAGTGGGGATCACTCCTTTGGTTCAATGTAGGCTATCTTTCTAAAGAGTGGTTTTGATACCCTCTCGTCACTCCCTTGCTTGACAGTGAGGGAATCCTAAGTACGTCATTTCATCAAGCAGTCCTTCCTGCACTGAAAGGGGGTTAGCATCTGTACTAGCTCTGTAATCCCTTGTCGCACCTCTTCACCAATCCATGAATCTTTGACTGTAATGACTGTCTAGGGCATGGTAAAGAGCAAGTTTACTAGCAGCTCCAGAAGTCTGGCCCTTCTCCGCGACTAAACTCGATGGTGGCCTTCCTTCCACTACCAGAGTCCAAGGGTAGGTTGCCGGAGGAATAAGGGGAACCTGGGCGGAGGCACGGACAAGGTGAGGCCTCACCTCAAAAAGAGCTTGTTACGCAACCGTTAAATAATAGAAACCCCAAGGGAGCCCTTGAATCATGGCCATTCCCTCGCCCACCCGGGATCAGTGCATTCCTCATTCAACTCAGATAAGCTAGTCTAATTCTCTCGGATCAATCCTCGGTCTCAGGTATACCCGCATCTCATATAGAGAATAGATTCCTTTTGAATCCGTATCCGTGCGTGCTTCAGAAAGAACTTAGTCTCACTCCCCTCTGTTCGTTAACCGAACACAGCCCTAAAAAAGGGGGTCTCTTTTTTCTTGGAGAAAGGCATGTTTTAGATTCGTGGAATGAAGGTTCGTCACTCTTTTTGTAATCAAAGTATAGAGCTTCCCCTTTCCCCCCCGCATACCAACCTCCATCGCTATAGCAGCTCTAGCCCTTGTCTCGCACCAATGCCTTATTGTGCTGTGCACTCGTCGCGTTCTATACCTAGTTAGCAAACACAAGAAAAAAAGGATCCGTGTTGGCGCATTACCAAATGCCCTAAGACCTTATTGTCCCTTCACCCCAAAAGCCTGCCTACTTAGCCGTGTCCCCCTCCCATTCTCTTCCTCGTTAGAAAGCCGTTCGGTTGGCGTACTTCTGTATAGACCCACCATATAGTCTTTTCGACCTCTGAAACCTATTTCAATTTAAGTATCCTTCTTCCCGCTTAGCTTTCATTTGAGACTGAAGCGCTCTTGCTGACTACCGGGATGTAACCGCTGCCCTCGGTCCTAAGAAAGAGCTTCTTTAGCCCTTAGATGAAATAGATGAAAAAGACCTTACGCTATTCCTTTAGAACGTCAGAAATGGCGGCCCTACATCAGAGGGGTCAAGCTACTAGCCTTAATAGATCTTCGGGAGACTACGGGGGTAGAGAAAAAGAGTTCAAAGGTCGGTCTGTCTTATTGTATTGATTTCCGAAGTGAACTTACTTTGCTTTAGCTTAGCGTGATTGCTTTAGGAGTTAGCCTTCAGAATGTCGAGATGGGGATTCCCTTTCTTCTTTCTCTGATTGCGCAGGACCTTTTAATATAAAATATAATAGTTGTAAGGGTCCGGCTTTAAAATAAGAGCCGAAGCCCCTTGCCGCTTTTAAAGCTAGCTCCCCCTTACTGATTAGGGCTGATTGAAGCTCTCGAGCCCCTTCCGAAGTTGAGGATTCTCTTCTTTGGAAAGATGAAAGAAAGAATAGAAGAAAGTGGAGCATGAGGATTGATTGGATTAAGCTTCCTATTTGGGGTTGGCGTTCAGTCTCTTTCTGGAGATTGTTCTGAGAATGAAAAGAAGAAATAAATGCTGCGAGGCATGGTACCCTACGAGGAAGGCCTGTTATGCTTAGGTCGAAAGCGCGGATAGACGGTATAAGCCAAAGAAAGCCTCTTTACCTTCTACCTTCTGCACTTAAGAGTCCCTTCTTTTGACTTAACCGAAAGCGGATCGGTAGAGAGAGAGAAATTCACTACTATGTTCCATCGCTTTCTCCTTAAGAGCAATCGGCTCCTGGTGCAAACTGAGATCTTGGAGGTAAGGCCCTTCCTAAAGCCGATGGGGACTTTCTTCTTCAAATCCAAAGTCTTCAGTCTCCGCTACTAGGGCTAAGGCTGTAGTTCCAAATCCAGAATCTTATTAAGCGCTTAAAAGAAGAAATAGATAGAGATAGACAGGATAAGAATGGAATATAAAAACTAAGAAAGGGGCATCTGTCCTGGTAAGCTGATATGAGATTCCGATGGCTGTATGGAAGAAGGCTAGCGGTGTAGCGCACATCATTTCTCAAAGAGAGTGAGGCTCATCGGGCGGCCAAGGATTTTACTTTAGATTGATTCACTTTAGAAGTCTTAGACATTGATTCAGTTAGAAGTCTATAAGGTTCTTCCACCCTGAGCAGCTAAACTAAACTTCACTTACATAGGCTGGGGCCAGGTGGCGTAGTCCCCTAGCTAAGAAGGAAAGCAAGATGGATGTAACTGATCTAGGGCTAATATGAATTCATTCCTTTAAACCAGTTAGTAACGGGAAATTCCTCTTCTTTGTGGATTGCCTCTGAGAGCCATTTTTGATGAAAAATACGGGGAAAACAAAAGTGAAAACTTTTTTCTCTCAATTTATAAGCTAAAAAGCTCTTAGTTTTTCCCGGGAAAACGCAACTTTGATCGGAATGCTGTGGAATAACTAAGTCACTTGCTTTAGCTGCCGTAAGATATTGTAGGTGCTTAAATGACCGGGTGCCATAAGAGAGAGAGCATTACATTCATATTCATATCGGGGAAAGTCGCGGGGGCAAGAACAGTGGCAAGAGGTTCTTTCTCTCCTTTTTCCCTTCTTTTATACGGGGACGGCTAAAGCAGCAGAGAACCGACTGGCTGCGTGCATTCCCTCCACAACACCCAATGCAATCAGGATCAGGAGCTATAGCTAGGGATTCTGTGACTAACCGCTTTAACGGAGTGCCCTTACTAGGTCCGAACTCGATGATGGAATGGCTGGGCTGGGCAAGGGCTATGAACGGCGCCTGGAATCAGAGATGAACCAAAACGTCTGTCTCCCTAAGAAAGCTTGCTTGAATAAAGGCTTACAGACGTACTCAGTAAATCCTTTTTTTTACTCGCAATGATCCTCCTTGTATTTGATTGTTTTTTCATTCTTTCTTGTTGTGCTCGATCAATCACACAAAGACTCATCGATAAGTACAGGTGAAACCAACCCCCGTCATCCAGAAGAGGAAGTAGATTTCAAGTATTCTTTGGAGTAATGGCCTTCGTGCTCTATTCTAGTCTATTTATCTTTGGGCACGACTTCCAAGGGAAGGGATTGAGGTGGGCTTTACCTTCACTTTTCTCATGATATTTGTTAATTTGTGGACTGACGACAGCAGCACTAGTTACACCTCTCTCTTAACTGCTAGGCCCTGATTCACAGCCCTAAGTGAAGGGACAATAGCGGACCTTGCCCCATGAAGTAGTTTCTTTTCTTGCATTTCGAGTCAATTCCTTTTAAAATAGAAAGTATAGCTTATTATCCGATAAACATATAGGCGGACAAAGCTCTCACCTTAAGGAGGAGACCTGTCGTAGAATTTTAGGAATGTAGTAAAGCAAGGACGGCTGCACTCTCATTCTTTCATTGGTCCCTCTTCCTCTTCCGTCAAAAGGGCAGTTACATTTATCAGATATGGGTAGTGAGTCCTGCCTTTAATAAGTTTCGAAAAGAAGCTCTCTTTTCCTCCTTAGGATCTAAGTGAGATTTCTTTCAGATTCAACGATTAGCTAGCGCTAAGACGTCCTCTCTTCCTTCCTTTAGAATGCATATAAAGGAAGATAGGTTGCCACTGTTGACCCCCTGTGGAGAACGCAGGTAGGAGCACCCTTTCTCTCTTTCTTTTATATGGATCCCTCATGTAGCAAGGAATTTGCTCGTTCCGAGCGGGGTTCGACGTTAGTTGAAGTTGACATTGAGTCGCGCACTTCCTGGAGTGGGGAGTGAATTCATGCGTACCTCAACGCAAGGATTGAATTAGCTCATCTCGAGTTACGTGAGTGAACTTTCGCTTCTTCTTACTTTGGTCGAAATCTTGCATATTCCCTCTTTGGTCGATCAGTCAACCTGCCCCCCCTATCGTCTAAGGCTTTGGGCAGCTCCAACTGCAAGATCTGGACTGGGACCATAGCTTTAGAATTGTGATTGGATTGACGCTCGGCTCGAACCCTTTTACTGTAGAACTGGAAGATCAGCTCTCCCCTTGCCTTTTCCCTTTCTCTATCTCTAGGCTCAAAGCCCAATCCTTTCATTCATTTAACGGAACACATTCCATTGCTGTTACCATTCCATCCCTGTTTAGGTTGAATACCGTACCAATCCATTCAGGTTACGGAAAAAGAAGACTTCCACCTATTACCAAGAAAGAGAATCATGCCTTTTTGATGACATGACAAGAAATCCTTAAATGAAAGCAAAATCGTGGATCCACAAATCCGTTATCTCCTCGTGCCGCTTCTGGGCGAAAATCCAATCTTTTAAGTGAGAAAGTCGTTATCAATACAATTATGCCGCCGAATACAATCACTTTGAAGAAGTCGCAAGTGCGGGTTCAGTTCAAATGGGAAGTACGAAACACTCAATGGAGAATAGGGATCGCTATGCCGAAGAAAAGAGAGAGGTTGCACCAAGAAATGGAGAAGATAAGGTCATACCAAGGGAAATTCTTTCTATAAGCCCTTTAAATCAATGATTTTATCACGCTTTGAAAGGAATGTATCCAGCCTAAACGCAAAGACGGGCCTATAGGCAGAAGCTGTTAACCTATCCGACTAGTATAGAAAGCGTGAGGAGGAAGACTTCGATTCGGCCCACTGAATTTGACTTCTTTGATGAGCTCGAACCATGAGCCGTAGAACTGGATTTCTCCGATGAAGTTGATCCAATGAGATGAAGATGTTCCCATCCTGGTGGTTGCAAATCAAATTCCAAACGAAATCTTAAATAGCGAGCCTTATTAGTAATTAGGCCGGTGTTGTCGATGAACTTCTTTTTCAGTTCGACTTGAGAGAGGTGGGGAATGCGACGTTTATCCTCGCTACTACAGGAGAGGCTGATACTTGACTAAATAGATATGGATACAAAATGAGGGACTAACGGTAACGTATATAAGAGTTGGGCTTTCAGAGAGCCTCAACCTCAAAGGAATCCTCCACATGGCTACAATCACACTTGTGCTAAACAAGATGGTACTGGTGACGTATATATAAGAAGTGAGTTGGCGGTCATAGTTGCTGTTTCTTTGAGATTGGGTTGGTGTTCCGTGTACCTTAGTACAAGATCGAAAAGAATGCTTTGCATTCCAAGTGGGATGCCCAAGAGAAAAGGAACGAGGGGAAGAATCGACGAGAAATCCATAACAAAAAATCGTGAATCAAAAAGCGTGACGAGAATTCTCAACCCAAGATGTTAGAAGGTGCAAAATCAATGGGTGCCGGAGCTGCTACAATTGCTTCAGCGGGAGCTGCTGTCGGTATTGGAAACGTCTTCAGTTCTTTGATCCATTCCGTGGCGCGAAATCCATCATTGGCTAAACAATTATTTGGTTATGCCATTTTGGGCTTTGCTCTAACCGAAGCTATTGCATCGTTTGCCTCAATGATGGCCTTTTTGATTTCATCCGTATTCTGATCGAAGAAAGAAGGTTGAACTTTCATAAAGCAAGCACCTCTTTCACATAAGAAAATGGAGTGGGTACGATCTAACTAAAACGATTCCACATGAAAGAGGACCGGACAATTGCCTTCTTGAGTAATGGGAAGCGGGCTAGTCCCCGAAAATGCTCGTTCCTTTGTCGTTGGGGCTCAAAAAGTAAGTAAGAGCTTAGAGGGATACAAGAAGGAGAGTGCGGCTACACTTACTCGAGCTCTTTCCTCCGCTTCGCTACCGCCAACAAAGAGCTCTCCGTCACTTCGCTATGAGAAAAGAGCCGTAGGAGATCTTCTCTTGTAGTTGAGTACCGTAAGAAGAGCCAATCTAATCCATTCTAACCTGTCCTTGCTTGGTATAAACCTAGCAAGAGGGAAGACGTAGTCTAGCTCTCCCACTGCCAAACCCTATTACCAGACCCTTTCTAATAGTCTTTTTATAAAAGAGAGTCTGCAAGAAGATAGTATGCAAGAATGGTATGACTTAGAGTTTTCAGTATATACTGGCGCGGTTTACTGATGGTGCTCTCAATTCCTTACTACATGAGGGATCCATATAAAAGAAAGAGAGAAAGGGTGCTCCTACCTGCGTTCTCCACAGGGGGTCAACAGTGGCAACCTATCTTCCTTTATATGCATTCTAAAGGAAGGAAGAGAGGACGTCTT
>Ga0181459_100097_pt2 | contig 14091 bp, 14 predicted proteins | sample InSIn2SAF170_FD_119060 | JGI IMG/M metagenome (GOLD analysis project Ga0181459, IMG submission 119060) | Clean room microbial communities from NASA Spacecraft Assembly Facility at Jet Propulsion Laboratory, Pasadena, California, USA -... ...
AGAGATAGTTGTGTGCAAGGTTCGGATCACGGGTTGGGTTTGTGACTACAAAAAAGGATGTGCCTCACCAAAATGTTTACCATTATCAGTGCGGGGCGGAGGTTTCATGCCTGAACTGCACATTGCTGCCTTACATATGATGTGCACATGGCAGGAATATGCATGTATTGTACAGTAGTTGATGATATGGAAAGCTGACTGGCCTCGTGCATGATACATATTGAGATTGTTCTCTTCGTCTGTCCCTTTTCTCGCAACTCGGTGAAGCATCTGATGTCTTTCAGCATTACCATATATCATCCACCAGTCTGCATCTTTGTATGATGTCCTCCTCAACGCTGGTCGCATTTTCTTTTCCATCACCCAACACTCCATTACATGAGCTTGAGAGCTCCGGCAACACACACCCCAATTAATCCAAGTTGTGCGATGATGTGACCAAGACCTATAGATCTGCCCCGTCCGTTTGGCTTGTCGCTCGTAATGTAGCCATAGGCATATAAAACTCTTGACAAGGCCCAGAAGGCACCAAGGATAGGGGTGGCTTGAGGGTAGAACAGTCCACCGAAGAGGATGCAAGCGATTGTTTGTGGCATATTTTCTAGTAGATTGCCGTGTGCTCGTTGAGCGCAGTTGAACTTGTAGGCATCCTTGTTGGTCTTCGCTTGTTCGATTGTTGCGTAGGCATGTGGATAAGGGACACCGGACGCCTTTCGGAGGGTGGTAACGACAGCTCCTTGGACGAATGCAACCATAGGAATGACACCGAGTGCGATAAATGCTGAGTAGCCATAGCCATCAGGAACAGTAAACGCGACAGGCATCGTGGCAGAAGAGTGGTAGTGTGGATAGGTGGTTGGATTTCGTTTGGATATGAGCTATACACTGTATTATATAGGTACGAATCTCCCTGTTGCTCCAGAAGCTTCACAAAGTGTAACTCGCATCGTTTGAAAACTGAGAGGCGGACGGAACACGGACGAAGACAAACACGACGCGGATCAACATCACTCCGACGCCGTATTTGTGCAAATTTGTATTGAACTCTAGCACATGTGGACAACACTAGTGGACAAGTTAGACTGGGAAACTTGACGTTGTAGGTAGAAATAGACGTGATAGCAGCGAGAACGACTGAGCCTGTCCTACTTAACCGATGGAAGTACTGCATCTGGGTAAGCATAATACGTCCCTCAACGAGGAATTCTTGGCGATTTATTATGCTAGTGTCTGAAAGCCAAGGAGCCCAATGAATCCATTGGACCTATCAAGGTTTCACAACTTTTGTATCGTTTACACGATCCTGTCTATACCTAGGCATAACGCTGGAGCACTTGAATACAACAAAACAGAGTTTCTCTCTAAGGTATCGCCTACATGATAACCTCGTTGGCAACATCTCTCTTCAGCTCCTTGTTCGGCAAGCAGACACAGTTCTGAACTCGAACCTCGTTTGCGACTGCGCATTCTTTGCCGAGAATTGTGACACTCTGGACTTTAACTCCATTTTTGATGATGCTAGTGCTGTGACTCGTTACAGGTGTTGGTGTACCCTCAACACGAGCCCAAGCACCAACTTTGCTAGACCAACCAATAATAGAGTAAAGAACACATGCGTCGTGCCTGATCTCAGCGTCGTCAAGCACAATCGACTCCTTAACTCGGGTGCCAGGTCCAATGATAGCTCGAGCTCCAATTGAAACGTTTGGTCCAAGCTTGGCCGTAGGATCAACCTCCGCGGTGGGATGGATGAAAACTGGTGGTAAGATGGTAGCAGATGGTTTCGCTAGCTCCTCAGATTGTGATTGGAATGCCTTCTGCAAGTAAAGAGCATTAGCCGGGACAGCCGATCCTGCGGTCTTGATCTGACGCCAGAAGTCCTTGGTCTCGTGTACGAAGAATCGATTGGTATCAGCAAGATCAGACAGGATATCCTGCTCGAGTCGAAGAACCTGTTTGTTGTTGTCGTCATCGTCATCACCGCCGATGAGAGTGTTGTCGAGGTGCTCGGAGGAGGGGTATGCAATCAGTCGGGGTCTCTCGGTTCTTCGCTTGATGGTGCTCTTGATGGAGGAAAAGATGGTCTCGGTATCGAAGAGGTAGACACCACAGTTGATGAGATTTGAGATGTGGGATTCTGGCTTCTCCACATAGTGAAGTACTCGTTTGGTATGAGCATCAGAGACAAGGCAACCGAAGTTGGTGGCAGCATCGTTGCTGATTCGGGTTCCAAGAATGACAGCCTCGGCATCCTTATCATCAAAGAGCTTGAGCATATCATTCAAGGGGAAGGAACAGCAGACGTCGGCATTGAGCACGAAGAAGCGTTCAGGCTTGCCTTTCAGAATAGCATCTCGGAAGTGGTACAAACCTCCAGCGGTGCCCAATGCTTGATATTCTCGTAGGTACTGAATCTTGAATTGAGGGAATTCCCGAGCAGAGTCTTTCAAGAAGTCTCGGAAGACGCTCTCATCATAGTAACCAATAAGGATCACTTCCTTGACACTGTCAACTTTGGCAATAGCCCTGAGGTTATGCCAAATGATAGGATGACCTGCGACTTCGAAGAGTGGCTACGAGAATTAGCAACAATAGCCACTATCTTCCCAATCGTTGACCTACCTTGGGAGTATCTAAAGACAAGGGCCTAAAGCGAGTACCTCTGCTAGGACCACCAACAAGGATGACAGCCTTTGTTGGGGTTTGCGCAGAGGCGGGGGCCCCTCTATTTGGAACTTTCAACATTTTGGATGAATATTCAAAGATTGAAGGAAATTTTTGGAGGATTGAATCTGGTATATCTACGAGGAGGTAGTCTACTGTTACCTTTAGGCAGGGACTTGAATTTCATCCAGCAGAATCATCTGATGTATCCACGTTTTCTCACCGCTAATAGAAGTCGAGATCTGTCCACACAAATCCTGTCAAGGGGCTGAAGGTGGATCAACCAGGGAGCCACGACACTAACCTCATAGAGAAATCGCGCCTTCTTCAGGAACAGCTCACCAGTTCTTGCTTCAAGTTGTCAGTGCTTCGGACCTCACTCCTGAGGCTTTATTTAATTCAAGCCTTTTGTGAGGTTGTGAGGACTCTCGAAAAACTATAACTACCTCGTACTGTTCGCGCTGTTGTATCGTAAGCTGCTTGCAACTCACTCCATAGGCCTTGTGGAAGTCTGCCAAACCTCCTCACCACCTTAATGCGGTCCTCAAGAGGCTTCCACGGCGGCAATTCGCTATCAAGACTCAAACATCCATGCTGATGACCGTTGTACACAAGTACAAGGTCAACAAAATGTTCCTGATAATGTAATCAGGTGAAGTGAAGGTTTCAGTTCGATGCTCGTCTCTGTTTTCCAGGTGAAGATAATGTTCTTCAAACAGTTCATTCATTTTGTCACCCTTTCACTCTTGCAACTTTCCAGTGAAGCCAGATTCTCTGTCACTTACAGCAGTTACTACGAGACTGCACCGCTTCCAGCCAATCTATGGCACACACACTCCCTCTAGATTTTCCATCCTTCCATCCCTATTTTGCATCGTCCCACAAGCATCATGGCCGATCTTGAACGTGTAAGTCGCAGTCTAATGGCATTCATCAGGCACAGCTAACGAATACAGCGATCTTACGATGTACTGCCGCCAGACAATGCAGGAAATGGAACTTTCACAGCAAGCATTGGAACTCGAGCCCCCATTCTTGGCAATGAAGCACAAGCGCTCATTTCATGTAACCAAAAATTGCAAGAGTTGGGGATCAACGATACAATCAAACTACCACGTATAGTCGTCCTGGGAGACCAGTCCACCGGAAAGTCTTCGTTGATTGAGGCCATTTCCACGATCAAAGTACCAAAAGCAGCAAACTTGTGCACGAAATGTCCGATTGCAATTAATCTAAGCAGCGGACCATCCACAACATCTCCATGGACTTGTTCTGTCTACATTGAAGAGAGGTTCACTTACGACACAGCATTCAAGCAAAAGCGAGTCACGAAGGCTCATCCATTGGGGCCTTGGCATTTAAGCAATGATGTGAAGACAACACTGGTGAAGACGACTCACAGTCGTGAAGAGCTTTGTGGACTGATCGAACTTGCTCAACAAGCCATACTAAATCCTGGGCGTAATCCTGGAGATCCAGTCAATGCGGCTTCGACTGGCGACCTCGAGCGATTCTCACCGAACACAATCCGGCTTGACATTTCTGTGGGTGGGTGGCCAAACTTATCATTCGTCGATCTACCAGGTGTTATACAGACCGCAGGCCGTAACCAACCGGATTACTACGTGCAGCTCGTGGAAAGTCTTGCCGAACAGTACGCCCAAGATGAGAACAACATAATCATGCTAACGCTGCCAATGAATTATGATGTATCGAACTCGAAGTCCTATTCTATAATTCAAAAACAACAGGCACAATCTCGAACTATGGCTGTCTTCACCAAAGTTGACCTTGCCCGGGACGAAGAACGTAAGGATTGTCTAAACCGTTACTTCGACGATGAAGCTGAAGAAGAATTCGAACACGGCCACCATATGGTAATGCTTTCGAATACAACCGCCGACACTGAACTGGTTCAAACAGAAGCAGTATTCTTCTTGTCAAATCCTTGGGGTGAGATGCCTGACTCGATCAGAGCAAGGTTCGGGGTTGCGAATTTGACAAAGCTTCTTCGACAGATCTTATTTGAGAAGACGGCTGAAACTTTACCAAGCAACCTTGAGAAGATTCGAGAACGTCTCGAGTTAAACGAGCAGCAACTCGCCAATATGCCAGCTCCACCTGACACCACGGAATTGCCGTATCAATTGCGAGACCAGGTAAAGGATTTTGGGACGCAGATCAAACAAATCTTCATGTCCGGTCACGATGTTCCTGGTTCGAATGCGCGAACTGCTCTAAATCGACTAATGCACGAGTTCAACGGTTTGATCCGAGGTGGCAAACCGACCATGCTGGTCAAAACCGAAAGTGAGAATGTCTGTCTAGCTAGAGCTGAGCGTAAGCTTCAAGCAGGCGCAGGCCTGAACTCTGTTGCGCCAGACGTCGACACAGATGGAGATGCAATAGCGGTCTCTACAACCCCACACAGACAGCGGCAAGAAGCCAACATTTTGTCTCAGCCTAACCGTGTCAAACGATTCCGACTTGAAGAGATTCGTGAAATTAACAACGAATATTATCAAGCATCTGTGCCTGGTGAAATCGAGCTGAAAGCTCTTGAGACAATGAACTGTTTGAGTGTTCAATATTGGGACGTGACGTTGATGGAGTTCATGCAGAAAATCAGCAAGACTGTGAAAGAGCACGTCCTGGAGTGCGTCGAGAGTCATTTCGGATACCAGAGACACCTACAACTCTATGACAAAGTTCAAAATGTTGTCGAAGAATATCTCGATTTTGTAATTCGCGAAGAATGGTCAGGACTGAAGCGGGCCTGCGAGGTTGAGCGCAAATATCCTCTTACTTTTGATCAGGAAAGTCTAAAGAAACACGAACTAGAGAGCATGGCTGTTCGACGACAAAAACGTGCTGAAGCCCGGCTTAACATTGACCAGACGAAGCTCAAAGCTGCGAACCCCGGCAAGAAAGTCAAAACGCTAACTTTCGATGATCTTAAGCCTGATGAATGGGATGTGGAAGTTCAGATGTCGGCCAAGTCTCGTGCTTACTATGAGATTGCATCCTCCCGTTTCGTTGACTCAATTTGTCAGAACATTTTTTTCTATCTCATACCACGATGTCAAGACTCCCTGGTCGACCATGTCAGACAAGAACTTGGCCTGCATAATATTCGAGCGAACCGAGATCAAATCGCACTGTTGATGGCAGAAGATGCGGAACGAGAAGCCTACAGAGCTCGTCTGCGAGGCGAGCAGGCGCGTCTTGTCGAGGGTCATGACTACATACAGAAAGTGCTTGGCTCGACCAACGTGCCTCAACTCCAGATCAATGGTCATGCTAGAATCGAAAACCCTGTCGACACTGCGATGTCGGACGAAGATACAATATCTGCCTCGGTCGTCGGGGGACCCGCCATGACATCCACCAAGCGAAAAGCTGATGCCTACCTCAACCGCGCGGATGCAAATACACCATCAAAGCGCAGTCGTAAGGCTACCATTGACAACGATGACTCTGAGATCGGAGTCACAACTCCAACAGGGCAGCGAGATAGGCTTGCTCACCGCTTCTCGTCGATTCCGGTTTCGGATGATGATGAGTAAACAAGAAGGAAGATATTGTTGGTGCCATGGTGTGTTGGTCGTGAGTACGGGAGACAACCCAGTGGTATCAATGAGACCGATATGGCGAAAGTGCAAAGAATGGGAAATACAAAGCACATCGAAGCAAACCAGGTAGGCATCGAAGCGTGCTCGGTCAATGAATCTGGCAGCATGTGCAGTACACAAGTCCTGTTGCGCAGGACCCACACAGGTCAACAGACGATAGTATATAGCACAATCAGAAATAAAATAATCCTCCAACCCAGATAGTCTGATTATGATTCCTTATACACCAGCGTAATACTAACTAACTACATACATTTGTAGCTATCTAACATACCTATCGACGAAGCGACTTAACCAGACCTTAGCCACTCACCAACTACGGCACCTTACCTTACTGACTGCACTGACCACACAGCTGCAAACACCAAGCGCGATCAACCCGTTCAATAGAGTACAGGGTACACAAACAACTGAACTCCAGCTTCGACTTGATTAACTATGTACCGACCCAACTACTAGTACCTACATGTAGCAAGCTAAGCCTTGGAGTTGGAAGCAAGTCTCTTCCCGCCGACCCAGGTATGATACTGGACTGTATACATGCTTCTATGTACCTTGTCTATGTTCATGTGACCAGACACGCCGCCCATTCCGTTCTGCGTTCACAACAACCACACCCATCACTTATATATTCCATGCGACTATACCAACAACCATTAACCGGCTGCAGTGAAAGTGCTTACGCTCACTATTGCGCCGACAACACCCTCGCCTCGCCACGTCTCGTCATGACACACTATGACAATATGACACCATGACACGACTCGCTCATGCGTTACGTGCATGGAGTGCAGTACTGTCCAGTACTAAGATACCGTGCAGTGCTGAATCCGATTTTGTGGCTTTAGGCGTGTATGTCCTTGTCGCTGTTCATAACCATGTTTGTATTCATGCTCGTGTTCGTGTTCATGTTCATGTCCATCTAATTTCCATGCCCAGATCGCGTCATGCGTCGCGCATATGGATGGAGCACCTCGGGGATAGTAGTCGCGGCTGTTGTGGTGGCGATAGAAATACCGACAGTGGTATTAGATAGTGCTCGATTAGCTGAGCAAGACGTTTGCTGTGTGATTTGACTCGACTCGTACTTTACTGCTAATGAAACAGTGTGATGAACACGTCCATACGTTGATTCGTGCATCGTTTTTGTTCATTCATATACACGGCAAGAACTAGACACAACGTTAGCTTTTCGCACTTAACACACCCAAGCCCAAATATGAATCAAATTCATGATGCAGAGGGACGTGGGGACAACTCACATTAATAACAATCAACATCGGAATATCAAAAACATCCCTCTTCACAGTCCAGCAATAAGTACAATCGACCTTACCGTCCTGAGCCCCAAGTTTCTGCATCCCCTTCTCGCCACTAATGCCCTTCTTCGCATCTTGCGGTCGAGCGAGCGCAAAACTATCGACCCGTCGCAGGTCTAGCTTCGGATTGATCCCGCCGTTGTTCTTCAATGTATTCGGTGATCGACTTAGACCACCGGCAGGCTGAGTTGGATCACTACCGCTATCCTGGTTGTTTTCGCCACGTTGTACTTCGTTTTCTGCGGCGAGCATCTTCGCGGCTATTTCGTCGTCTTTGGTTCGGTATTTTAGGAGTTTTCCTTTTGCCATGACGCTGCCTCGTGGATCGCCGAATGCGAGACGGGCGAAGTCTTCGTAGAATTGGACGACGCTGTCGTCGTCTAGTAGTTCGGCTAGGAATACTGGCTGTTGACGTGTTCCTTCTATGCTGCCATTCTCGTCCTGCCACTGCTTGACTGCAGGTGTATGTGTTCCTGTCGCACGTCCGTGCGTGTTCGCGCCGCTGCCGGTCCGTGGCGTGTCTCCGCTGTGGCCACGGTTGACGTTTAGATTTGGCTCACGACCGAGCAGGACGCTCTTCTTCCATCCTGTCAATATTTGGAACTCTTTTCCTACTGCTGCAATCTCGCCTGTTCTTCGCGCCACGATTGTTGGTGTACCCACACTCTCGATGAAGCCTTCGTACTCCCAGAGTGTCCGTTGGAAACACTTCTCCATGAAGATCAAATCCTCCCTGTTCAACGTCTTTGTGGTTGCGATGAAGGAAGGACGGATTGACGCGAGCGACTTTGCAATTTGCAGTGTTTTGGAAGGTTGCGACGAGAACCGTGTTTGAAGATAGGCTATCAAACTGTGGAAGCCAGTTGTATAGGGATAGGGGGAGGTAACGGAAGTATAGATTTGAGAAGGATCACGTGGACGTTTGAGTGTATTACCAGCACCGGATTTCGAAGGAAGCTGAAATTTTGATTTCAGTTGAGGAGTGGAAAGCAGAGCTGTTGTGGTCTGTTGACTCGTTGATTGTGGTGGCATTGTGAGGACGTTAAGGCTGTCATCCGTCGTTGTGTTTGTAGTTGTTGGCATTGGAAGGAAAGTAGCTGGATGGAGATTCATGGTTTGTTGTTGTTGCTGGTGAGGATGTGATCGTTGTTGTTGTTGATGATTGTTGGAAGAGTTCATGGTCATCAGCGGTGAACCTTCGTGTTTGAGGTTTTCTGGTGTATGACTGCTAGCTTCCGGTGATGTGAAATGTACGTTGTTGGATTCGATAGCGAAGGCATTTGGACCATTTTGTTTCGGCAGACCGTATAAGCCTGCCCAATCCACCATGCCACTATTGTCTGCATAGCCAAGGTGTGGACTTTCACTCATGCTGCCGAACGGCATCTGGTATTGGCTAATCGAACCTCTTTGTGTTCCAATCTCGCTGTCCGGCGTGTCTCCTGCTCCTGTGGCCATCTTACCTAGCATTCCAAACTCCAAAGCTCCATAATGATTGCCAAAGTTCATGCTTGCAGTATCGAAGTTGAAGAGTGAAGGATCTTCGCCCCCAAACATTGAATCAGGCCAAGCACTTGTAGTTGGATAAGAGGTAGACTGTGAATGTGAATGTGAGTGTGAATGTCGGAGAGAGGTCGGGGATGGCATAGGCTGATGCATGCTAAAGCCTGATCCAGAAGACGAATGATGTCTAAAAGAGGTTGCTTGATCATGCAAGCCAGGAGGTGGCATTTGTGGTATGGGGCTATTGAACATAGGAAAGGCCGTGGTATTGAAGAATGGCGTTTGCTGCTGCTGTGGTTGCAACTGTGGCTGCAGGTTCTCGCCCTGAAGACTGGTGGAACTGTCCTGCCGTTTCAAACCGCTATTGTTATAGTGAGTGGCAGCACCGGGTAGTAAAGCTTCGTTCGGTGCATCGTGGAGGTACTTTGCCTTTTTCCTCACACCATCCTGACACGCATCGGCAAGGCCACGTTTGATACACCTCTGGCATGGCCGCTCGTCGCCTGTGTGGAAGGAAGACGTTAGTCAGTAATTCATGACAGGTCAGATCGCGAAGTACTTACCACATGTCAAATGGGCTCTCTGACAGGCATAGCATGCCCTCCGTGCCTTCTTTCTCCGGGGACGATTGGGATCCTTTGCATTGCTCGTCGAGGACGGCTTTCCACTGCTGGTGCCATTCTTGCCGAGATGAGCTAACTGATTATCGATCATACTACTATCGTCGCCTTCTTGATCAACCTCGATATCACTATCTACAGGAGAAAGAGACTGTTGCTGGAGGGTGTCAGGATCAACATTTTCAACCGAAGTCAAATCCATGTTTCCCCCTCCTTATAGATTTCCGCACATCCAGTCTGTAACGAGGTTTGGGAGGCTTCTGGCAAATTTGCGAAGCTACCCCTCCCGTTTGGACACTAGTTATTATTGCGTGTGCAACAGACAAGATCAAAATATGCCTTGATTGAGATTAGGCAGTCTCCGGTGTCATTCGCTTTAGTTGGCAAGGGCTCAGCAATCCTGACTGCGCAACTGCTCAGAATGTTCTACCTCTTGTCCACAGAACGGTGTGTAAAAACTTGGCCAGCGCCGACGTAGCGGATCTCCGGACGTGTACGTAGGGTCACTGGAGTCAGCACAGCAGTCCGTGCACAAGAGAGACGAGTGAACTGGCTATGTAGGAGTGGTTTCGGTGTGACTCTATTTGCTCGTACAGATAGCTTTGATCTTGGAGGTCCGAAGGAGATGGCTGATCTGGGTGGCTCTCGAGATACGAATGTGGTGCGACTATCGTGGTATGTGCTACTGTGATGGAACATGCATATGCATTAGCTGCAGTACTCTCGACCGGGGGGCATCGACCGAATTGTAATTCTTGTCAGGCACAAGCGCGTGCTTCGGTCGTTTTTGACGAAGATCTAGTCGCAATCTCGCTCGTTTATCGTCGGTCGTGTATCGAGAATTTATGGCGGCTGGTAACTATATGGCACGGTCGTTGTGAGTTGTCTGTAGCCGACTTCGGCAGCGGTCCTCAACTTGGAGCAATCGTCGTGGAGTGGTCGTGTGTGCGGCGCAGTTGTTGTGTTCCTTATGCCCATCCCTCATAAGCTCACTGCCATGTCAAATGATCGACGTGGTTATGCGGCTGCTCAGTACGGTAACATGGGCAAGCTATGCATCCACCCCACAAGTCAAGAAAGTGAATCATGGTGCTAGTCGTTATTTTGCATGCGCAGAAAGTCGGCGGAGCTCATCCGCCGCATGTCGTTCTGCTCGACCTGACACAAGACTCAAGGCCAGTGGGAGACAGCTTAGCATAAGGTAGCCTATGACCGGTGTCTTAGGCGTCTCCACGCCGCCCGCCCCTCGTTTCTGGCTGTTTAGCTTGGCTTGTTTTCGCTTGGCTGTGGCTTGAGATGTCCCCATCCGTGGCCCAATTGTTTCCTTTCTTTACGAAATATACACTAGACTGGATCGATTCTAGCTTGGTGAAGGGGGTCTATCAGAGGCGTGGTGGTCTTCTGTATGTCATATTTGTAAAACGAGTCCTTTGCATTGATGTTCACGAGCAGGAGTCGTTGGTCAATCATGGGGCAGTAAATCATCAACGTCCCAGAACTAATGCCATCAACTAATGTGCTTTACCTTAGCACACTGATACAGTCCTTGATCAGCTCGCTATTATGGGCTCTCCTACTTGTGAGGCTTCAATGCCCATATCATTTTTGGCCCCAGGAGGTCATCCGTGACGTACAAGCAACGCACCACACGAGAGGACGCAATCTCAACCGGATCTCGGTACTTGCAGAAACACGACGATCGACAACAATGTCGTGTATCCAGGCACCTGTGCCTCAACATTACTCCGAAGAAGCTCTTGCATTTCCACTTCAAGGTACGTGCATCATGAGATAAGCGAAGAACTCTATCAAATCTCCTACGTCCCAGAGTCGTGGATCTCTTCGGAGATCTTCGGTACGAGGCTCTCAGGGGCGCACAAAGGAGGCGGTCTGGATGTAGACTCAGCCTGTGGACTATCATTGGTTCGCAGCCTCAACTTCCTGAACAGAGCTGAAAAGCGGCTTGAATCTGTTGGTCTATGTTCGTTAGTGTGTCATGTCAGATGCCTTGGCACCGTGTAGACTTTGTTCAAATATATGTAAGTATCCATTGAATGCGCATGCCGGCTACTAATCAAATGTGGCTGACTGTGCTGATTGTTGACCGCTCTACGCCTTTCGAGTCATGTTCGCTCACCGATTCAGCCTTTCTCAGACGGTCTCTGTCTCCTCCTCTGTGGTTCCAAATGTATCAATAGCGATTGTTACTGATTCTCTGGACTGAATCGGCTCTTGGCACGGAGCCGTTTCCCATACACGTAAAATACGTATGGAAATGGCGCCATCACAAGGGTCAGCAATGCTAGCAGTGTCGTAGCCCAATGGAAGCCTAGAGTGTTATACATTTGCCTGCCGAAGAGAGGGCTATCAGAGTCAGTACAATGCTCCTCCATGACTCGTCAACGAGTACTCACAAAGCTCCTGCGAACGAACTACGCGCAAACGAGTTAGCCGAGAGTGCGCTTGCAGCATACAATGGAAAGCTACGATGTCGTTAGTTCTCAGACTTTGTCTTTTCGCCCATGCGGACACCAGCCATGCTTACGCTTCAACCAAAAATGTGAAAATGCCAACATAGGTGAGAATGATACCGCATCCAAAGACTCCAGTCCCAATAATAGGCACAATCCAGTGAACAGACGGGTATATCGTCCACCCGAACCAGAACAATCCGATCACACACAACCACGAGCCTACAATGGTCGAAGGTAATCGGAATTCTGGTTCCGAAATTCGAGCACCAACCCGTTTTTCATGCTTGTTCAGTTGGTGGATGTAAAGATAGTGCCATATCGGATCTGTGCAAGTGGCAGTGAGCATACCAATAAGGATGCCGAGGAAGCAGAGGCCTGTCTGCCATAGGTTGAAACCATACACCACAGAAAAAACCAGCTGGAACGCACCGAAGAACAGGTACAACACACCCAGAAGTATTGCTGAGAACAGACACAGACTGAAACACATAGGATCCAGAAAGAGAATCAGGAACGGTCGGTACATTGAGTGAACGATAGTCCTCGCGATCGACTTCTTGCTCAGTTCCATCTTGGCTTTCCACGTATCGTCTCCTGTCTCCGCCCTCATCTTTCGAGCTTTGTTACGAAGGACAACTGGCGCGTACGTCTCCGGGACTAGTACGCCAATAGCAACGACCATAATACCAGCCCACATGAGTGTGACATAGTAAGTCCATCTCCATCCAATGTGGTAGTTGATGAAACCTCCTACCACTGGGCCAATGCCTGGTCCAAGGAATGGAGCAGTACTGTAGATCATCATAGGGGCCGCCAATTGTTCTTTGTTGAACATGTCTCCAACTGTGCCTCCAGCTACACTCAAGAAAGCGGATCCCGATAAACCATCGAAAAATCTCGCGATGAGCATAGTTTGAATGTTGCGCGCCACGGCTGACGGAACCAGCCAGATCAGGAACAGGGAAAACCCAACCACGTATATTGGTCTGCGTCCATAGAACTCGCTGAGAGGACCCAATAACATTGGAGATAGCCCCAATCCGAAGACGTACAAAGACAGACCCAAGGTGGCGACAATCGTCGAGTTGCCAAACTCAGCATCCATTTTGTCGTACGTCGACGTGTAGACGGAGGAGGTGAAGGTTACACAGAGCGAGCCGAACGCCAAAACAATGACGATCATCCACTTCTGAAAGCTGTTAGAGTCATCACTCGGTTGAAGGTGGGGGTTGATGCTGCACCGCAACTCACCTTCCACGTTGGCATATTCTTAGGGTTCATCAAATCCTCCTCGCCGTCCCAGCTGACCTCCTTGAACTTTTCGTCCTCGGTGTCGGCGTGCTTCGAATGAGCCGAACCATTGTCTTCCGGGGTTTCCTCTGGTTGACTGGCATAGGTACCGTGACTGTCGATACACGATCTTGTCGAGTAGAGGTTACGGGTCCTTGAAATACGACTCGAAATTGGTGTTAAGGTTCCGTTTGGTGGCAGTTGTGGTGGCGGCGAAAGTCCTTTACTTGATTCGAGATCAAATGGTTCGTGCGACGCTACTTGCGACGAGGTGGCTTGGTCGTGGTAGGAAATCTGTTGTGTCATCCCGAACCTGGCTCCCAAGCATGGGAGTGGTGTTTGCTACCCACGATGAAGTCCACTTCGGTAGGGATAACGCTCTGTTGATGAATGATGTTCATACAGTACATATAAAGCTCAAACGAGTAGAAGATTGATGAATACAATATTAATCCACCATACCCATAATAGTGATCCGGACTAGACAGTGTTGCAATATTTGGGCCAGCATCGAAAAGAAGACATTTGTCAGCTCGAGGCACCGGCAAGACGATCGTGCTTGCCATGTTCGTCATCGTGTAAATAGTGA
>Ga0181459_100143_pt1 | contig 14037 bp, 20 predicted proteins | sample InSIn2SAF170_FD_119060 | JGI IMG/M metagenome (GOLD analysis project Ga0181459, IMG submission 119060) | Clean room microbial communities from NASA Spacecraft Assembly Facility at Jet Propulsion Laboratory, Pasadena, California, USA -... ...
AATCGATCCCCTCTATCTGTGATAAGCATTGTACTTTGTAATGTTACATGGTCTCAATCATTAATATACAGATAGTTGGGGTTTTTAGCGAGATGCTTTCCCCGGGTTACATACTGTGTTAATGTGTGACTGCTCTTGATGTTTTATTGTTATTGATGCTGCTATATTGATGATCAACGTAGAGGAGCTTATGTATTGTGTATGTATTCCACAATAGTACATGATTGGGATAATCTCTGTTGAATATGTGTTAAATTATTCAAAATTTCTACATGGTATCAGAGCTGTTGATCATCTGTTCTACTATTCAGGAAGTGTTTACATTCTATTTCTTCAGGCAAAGTATGTAATCGGGACAGGTAGCCTCTGGATTCATCCTTCTTTTAGAAGGTGAAATATTTGGTGAATGCCCATACATTCAATCTCTGTACGAGAAATATTGTGTTCTCATGAATCTTAGATCCGAGGCAGTTGAGTTGGTTGCTGTTGGAATTCGAATTTGCAGCAGTGTTTTCTTGGTGTCAAAACTAAGATGTCTTTCACAGGATTGCGATTGGAGTATTCCCTTGAGGGTAGTACGGATTATATTGCATGGAAGGACAGGATGGAGGTAGTATTGGATGATAATTGGCTGAATGAGTTCATAGATATGGATATCCCAAAGCCTACTGATGTTGCTGAGGCGGAAGTTTGGCAAAAGAAGACCGCAAAATGTCGAAGGATTCTATTGGAGGGCATGAAGGATCACATTGTGTCTAGCCTCCATGGAAAGGCTACTCCATATTTGTTGTGGAAATCATTAACAGAATTATTCCAAAGCAAGAGCGATCAGAGGAAGCTAGCGCTCAAAGATAAACTCAGAAACATCAAATGTGAGAAGGGTGACAGTATGCCCAAGTATCTCACGAGGTTCACTCAGTGTCGAGATGAGTTGGGAAGTGTGGGGGTTATTGTTGATGATGAGGACTTGGTGAGCTTGGTTGTCCTTGGTCTTCTGAAGAGTTGGCATTCCTATCAGGACTTTGTCAATGGTCGGGAGAAATTGCCAGGATGGGAAAGACTGTGGTCAGATCTTATGCAGGAGGAGATCAGGCGGAGTACCAGGGACGAATCTTCATCAAAGGGAGCTGATGAAGAGAATTGCGCTTTGGCTGCCAAAGAAAAGAAAGGGAAGAGCAAGAAAGCTTATCAGTTTGGTATGAAAGGCAAGAAGCAGGACATGTCCAAGGTGAAGTGTTTTCACTGTCACCAGCATGGACACTATGCCACTAATTGTCTGCAGAAGAAGAAGAACAAGCAGGCTGTTGGATCTTCAGCAGGAGAGGCTCTAGCTTCACAGTTTGAGCTTGATTTTTCATTGATCGCATCCTTGGTTTCAAGTGTGATGGGATTAGTGTGGCTCTTGGACAGTGGTGCATCTTTTCACATGATGGGAGATAGAGATTTGTTCTCTGATCTAGAGGACAAAGATCTTGGAGTGCACATCAAGATGGGTGATGATGGTAGATACAGTGCGATCGATATTGGTACCATTTCCTTTGACAGGGAGTCTGGTAAACCCTTCGTATTGAAGGAAGTCATGCATGTTCCAGGATTGAAGAAGAATATCATCTCAGTGGCGATGTTAGAAGACAAGGGGTATGATGTTGTTTTCAGCGAGGAAAAGGCTTTCCTACGCAGCAAGACAACTAGTCAGACCCGAAAGACAGGGGTTCGAGTGAGGAACCTTTATCAGTTGCATGTAGATGGATGCACAGCAATGGCAGGCAAGGCAGAAGGATTGGTGAGCCGGGATGATGGTGAGTTGTGGCATAGGAGATTGGGTCACCTTCACCATGGAGCCTTGAAGATACTGCAACAGATCACTACAGGGCTTCCTAAAGGCACACTTGCACAGTCAGATCAGTGCAAGGGGTGTACTTTGGGGAATTTTGTGAAAGCCACCTTTCACGAGAAGGATAGTCGCGCCACGATGATCCTTGAGAGAATTCACACAGACGTGTGTGGACCTTTCTCAGTTGCTTCGACAGCAAAACACAAGTATTATGTGATTTTTGTTGATGTTTTCTCTCGTAAATGCTGGATCTTATTCATGCAGAAGAGGAGTGAAACATATTCAAAGTTCTGTGAATTCAAAGCACTGGTTGAGAAGGAGTCAGGGAAGAAGGTGAAGGCTCTTAGGAGCGATAATGGTGGTGAATACATCTCAGATGAGTTCAAGGATTTCTACAAGGCAGAAGGGATTCGTAGAGAGCTCATAGCTCCCCATAACCCACAGCAGAATGGGGTAGCTGAGCGGAAGAATAGAACGATTGTGGGTGCTGCACGGGAAATGTTGCATGATCAGGGCCTACTCCTTCACTTGTGGGTGGAAGCATGAAATACAATAGTTTATGTGCAGAACCGTTATCCTCATAGGATACTTGGCATGAGTAAACCCGAGGAGGCTTATTCTGGTAAGAAGCCTGATCTTTCTCATTTGAGGATTTTTGGTGCTAACGTTTACATGCATGTGACGAAGGATGCCAGGAAGAAGTTAGAGCCAACCGCAAAGGTTGGGATATTTGTGGAGTACATTGATACACCCCACAACTATCATGTGTATTTTCCAGACAGTGGTAAAACTGTTGTGCGACGGGATATAAAATTTCAGGAGGAGAAAGCCATGAAGTGTTCGCTTGAGAGGGAGCTACACTTGCATACAGATGAGGAGTTATTTGTTCCTAAGGATGAGCTTCAAGACATGGATCATCCACAGGATGAGGTTCATGGAATGGAAGATTCCACTCATGCAGCGCCAACCATCAGAGGGCGGAAGAGCTTGATAGAAGCTGAGCGACTGGCTCAAGATGCAGAGAAAGTTGTAGGACCACCTATAGCTCAATGCAGGTAGAGACAGTCACCTGATCAATACACTGGATACATGGCTCTTATGAGCAACTGTGTTGTGACTGAGCCATCCTCTTTCGAGGAAGCTGTGGAGGATCCCGCATGGCTAGATGCCATGGTGGAAGAGTATGATTCTATTGTCAGAAACAGTGCATGGGAGATTGTTCGTAGACCGGAAGGGAAATCAGTGGTGGGTTTGAGATGGATCTATAAGGTCAAGCAAGCAGCTGACGGGAGTGTGGAGAAGTACAAGGCAATATTTGTTGCCCGAGGCTTTTCACAGATAGAGGGGATCGATTATGAGGAGACCTTTGCACCTGTCGCAAGGTATTCTTCCATACAGACGATTCTTGCTCTCTTAGCGCAGATGGGATGGCACATTCATCAGATGGATGTGAAAACTGCGTTCCTCAATGGAGTCATTGAGGAGGAGGTGTACATTGAGCAGCCCGAAGGCTTTGAGGTCTTCAGCAGTGAGTCGCATGTGTGCAGGCTCAAGAGAGCGTTGTATGGGTTGAAGCAAGCACCACATGCTTGGTACACACAGATAGACAGCTATTTCACAGGACTTGGATTCTCCAAGAGCGAGGCGGATCGGAACCTATACCAGATTGTGGTGGAGGGTAAGTTGCTTATCATTGTATTGTATGTTGATGATTTGATTCTAACAGGTGATGAGCTATTGATATTGTCATGCAAGAAGGATCTTGCTACAGAGTTTGAGATGCAGGACTTGGGCCTCCTTCACTCTTTCCTAGGATTGGAAATATGGCAGCGCAGTGGTGGACTGTTTGTTTCTTAGGGCAAGTATGCTTGGGAGATACTGGAGAAGTTCAACATGCATGGCTGCAAGCCTATTGATACTCATCTTCCTGGAGGTTGGAGCAAGGAGGATGCCACTTCGGGAGAAGAAGTGGATGCCACTGTTTATCGACAGTTGGTGGGGTCGCTGATGTATTTGGTCAATACACAACCTGATATATGCTATGAAGTTAACTGTCTTTCACAAGCTATGGTTAAGCCTACCAAGCTCTTCTGGAAGGCGAGCAAGCATATATTGCGCTACTTGAGAGGCACATTTGGATATGGTCTGTGGTATAGACAGGAGGATGAGGTGAAGCTATGTGGCTTCACGGATGCAGATTCAGCAGGGAGCCCAATGGACAGAAAGAGCAGATCAGGAAGGGTCTTCAGTATTGGATCAACAACAGTTTCTTGGTACAACAGGCAGTAGAGTTCTGTGGCACTCAGTTCAGCAGAGTCCTAGTATATGGCAGCAAGTTTGGCTACATGCGAGGCTATATGAATGAGGAAGATCCTGGTTGGTTTGTTCGGTTCTCATTTAGATCCTACTGTGATTTACTGTGATAACCAGAGTTGCATTAAACTCTCGGCTAATCCTGTATTTCATGATATATCCAAGCATATTGACATCAGGTACCATCATATCAGAGATTGTGTGCAGCGGAGGATCATGTTACTTTCGTACATTCCAAAGGAGGATTAGGATGTTGATATTCTGACGAAGGCTCTCACCAGGAGCAAATACCACCGAGGCAGGATAGGGGTTGCTGATAATCCATATCTTGTCAAGAGGGAGTGTTGAGATTGCAACAAGATGATGGAGCTTAGTGAAAAGAGTCGCCTTCACTAAGTGGGCCCGCAGGCTATTTTTGGTGCAAGTCTATTTTTAGACATATGGATCATGTCTATGGATTTCAGGTTGCGGTTTATGGATGATTGGTCAAGTTGGGAAAAAATAGATGAAATTCTATTTTTTATCAAAGTGATTGATCACAGTGTGAGTGATCAAAGTCTATTTTTAGACTGGCTGTCAAAAATAGAAAAGTCAAATATTATTGTCTCATAATAATATTTGGACTATAAACTTGAACTTATTCTCTTGGAGCACTTCAGTTTGAGCTACGAATGTGGCCCATGCAGTTGTCAGAAGGAAATACGCTTTTCCTATGAGTCAGTTGAGTTGTTGCATGCATGACTTTAGTTAGAACTCAGTCAGTTGAGTTTGGTGGAGTTGATTGTGAAGTTGATGGAGTTGTGTTCAGTTTAGCTTTGTTAAACTGGTTGTATTTAGTTTAACTGGAAAATAGACTAGAGATGAGTTGGGTGAATTAGTTATTAATTAATTCACAAGTTATTAACTCATAATACAACTAATGAATACATCAGTTAACTCAGTTGCATGCCAGTGCATGTTCAGTTCAGCAGGGACACGTGTTAGAGAATCAGATTGCTGTCAATTGTTACTATAGTTGTGCATTAGATCTTGCACAATCAAGGGATTGAGTATGCCAATGAGTTTTCTCACGTATTTTCCTAGTAGTGTAGCTTGTGCTCACGTCCAACATAGTGTGAGTGACTATTTGCAGGTGAAAGATGAGTTTGTTAAGCTATTCTCGTCAATTCTTGAGCAGGTATTGAGCTGTGGAGGCAGGGAAGCAGTGGGATAGATTTGGAGATCAAATCTGAGCTGTATTGTGTGTAACAGGTGGAGCTGGTACTGGATTTCTTGTGATAAGCATTGTACTTTGTAATGTTACATGGTCTCAATCATTAATATACAGATAGTTGGGGTTTTTAGTGAGATGCTTTCCCCGAGTTACATACTGTGTTAATGTGTGAATGCTCTTGATGTTTTATTGTTATTGATGCTGCTATATTGATGATCAACGTAGAGGAGCTTATGTATTGTGTATGTATTCCACAATAGTACATGATCGGGATAATCTCTTTTGAATATGCGTTAAATTATTCAAAATTTCTACACCTTTTGCTACCAACGAAGATTTGTATTTCTCCACCTTTCCTTCTGCATTTGCCTTCTTCTTGAACACCCATTTTCTGCCAATGGATTTCCTTCGAGCCGGAAACTCCATCAGATACCAAGCCTAATTTTTTTGAAAAGATTCCATTTCATCAACCATGACCTCTTTCAAAAGTTTTCCATCCTCTGAATCTATTGCTTCCTTCAAAGTTTTTGGATCATTGTCAGTAATATAAAAAGAAAAATTTGAACAAAAAATAGACGGACTATACCTTTCTAGCTACCTTCTTTATGGAATTAATCTCTCACACCTAGAGTTTGTGGCTCTTCATCTTTTGATTCTTCCTCTATTGTAGAGTCTGATTCTTCTTCCTTAAGCTCAAACTCTATCTTCTCAGGTTCCTTTGGTTGGACTTCATGTTTAATAACATCTTTTACCTCTCTGAACACCACATCTTGGTTGTGCACAACCTTCCTTGTCACTGGGTTCAAAAGCTTACAACCCTTTAAACCATCCTTATACCCAATAAATATGCACTTTTGAGATTTACTATCCAACTTGGTTCATTTCTCTTTTGGAACATGTACATATGCATCACATCCAAATACCCTCAGATGTGAAAGAGAGGGTTTCTTACTAGTCCATACCTCTTGTGGAGTCTTGTCCTCCAATGCTAATGAAGGTGATATATTGACCAGGTAACATGCTATCTCCTCTGCCTCTGCCATAATTCCTTTCCTAACTCGGCACCACTAAGCATGCTTCTTGGCCTTTCCATCAACGTCTTGTTCACTATTTCTACAAATCCATTTTTCTCATGTGTGTATGGAGTAGTCTTCTGTCGTGCTATACCACACTTCTTACAGAATTCTTCAAATTCCTTACTGCAAAACTCTCCACCATTATCTGTCCTCAATACCTTTATCTTCTTCTTTGTCTAGTTTTCCACCACAGCCTTAAATTCTTTAAAGCTATCAAAGACTTTAGATTTCTTCTTAAGGAAATATATCCATGTATTCCTTGAGAAGTCATCTATAAATACTACATAGTACATAGACTTACCTAGTGATGGAACCTTCATAGGTCCAAACACATCATTGTGCACAAGTTCTAATATTTGTTTCTGCCTCTTACCACCAGAGGGGAAAGTCACCCGATTTTATTTCCCATATATACAATTTTCACAGAAATCAAAATCCAAAGAGCTATTACTCATACCTTCTACCATACCTTCACCATGAAGTATTCGAAGGCCCTTCTCTCTAATATGTCCAAGCCTTTGATGCCACATCATGGTCTTCTCTCTAGAGACCACTAGATTTTCTACTCCACTTTCAGAAACCATAGAACTGTTGCACCCATCAATAATAGTGCTACCTTGTAGCTTGTACAGAGTTCCAATTTTAACTCCTCGCATCAATACCAGTGCTCCCCGAACCATTTTGCAAGTATCTTTCTCAAACACTATCTTTACGCCTACATCATCCAACTTTCTTATGGAAATCAGATTTCTAGCCATTGCAGGAATATACAGAACACCTGGAAGTGTTCTAACCCTTCCACCTTGCAACTTCAACTTTACTTTTCCAAGACCAATGTTTCTAGCCTTCCTATCATCCCCCAAGAATACATCACCACCATCATATTTCTCATACTTGTAGAACCACTCTCTATGGGGAGTGAAGTGAAAGGATGCATTGAGTCAATCTACCATGCCTCATGATCTACATGTGTACTTGAAGAAGCCAAGTACACATCTCCACCTTCATTTCAGGTGGTTATCACCTCTGTAGAAGGATCATATCAGATTCCTTTATTTTGTCAGGAGATTTAGATTTACAATCCCTTTTGTAGTGTGTTTCCTTTCTGCATTTCCAGCATGCCACCTTTACAGGTTTCCTGGAGATTTAGATCTCCCTCTAGATTTAGATCTCCCACTAGATGGCTTATTTTTGTTTTTGTTTTGGGATAGTACTTGTACAGACAAGGCATCACCATTCTATATCTCCATATTTTTCCATCTCATCTCTTTCGTCAGAAAGGATGAGACTATTTCATCAAACTGCAAGGCAATTGCATTGCTACACATTGTAATAACTAGACTATCCCATGAATCTAGTAGAGAACACAAAAAACTGATGCACTTATCTTGATCTAAAATTTTAATATCAATAGATACTAACTGACTTACCATAGTATTAAATTCGTTTAGATGTTCTATCACCAAGTCTCCATCTTTCATCCTCAGGTTATATGGATTTTTTTGTAGGAACAATTTATTCACCAGAGACTTAGATTGGTGCAAATTCCCTAACTTGTATCACAAAGCCTTCACTATAGCTTCCCCTGATACATTCAGAAATACTGAATCTGAGACACATAATCATATTGTGATCTTAGCCTTTTGATCCAACTTCTTCCATTCTTCATCGGACACTCCCATTGATTTACTACTAGGATCTACCATGACCCACTTATCTTTATCCACCAATAGACCCTCCATCTTGACTTTCCAAAACTCAAAACTATGATGATTAAATTCCTCAATCTCTATCTTTCCATTGCTCGCCATCCTTTTTCACCACCAGAATCGATCCTGCAGATCTCCCACTAAACAAGGTCTACCATGGGCCTGAGCAAAACCCCTCACTAATAAAGGCATCCCCTTGAAGCCAAAATATCTCTAATACCAAATGTAGGTTTTAACCCCGTAAAGAAGTTACTTGCATATGAATTCTAAAACACATAAAATAAACAATGTGAGAGCATGGCACATAAAACACATATACACAGAGATTTTCCCCTAGATCAAAAAATTGGGACTACCAGCTTGTTTTTTCATTATGTTCATTTCAATGCTACAATACATATTTATACATTCTGAAGCATCCAATATGATGGATGGAAAACCATCGCATCCAAGACCATGGACCACAAACCATCGTGTCCAAAACCATGTGTGAAAATAACACAAAAAGCCATAGGTAGGTCTGCCCAACCTAATATAGGGTCCAAAAACAAAAGAAATTGGGGTGTTGCCACAGAGCCGATAGAGTGGGATTACCTGTACCCCTCAAACCACCTATGACTCCCTTGCTATTTAATCGGTGCAACGAAGGGGGGCCTCTACCCCCCCTCTAACCCCTGAGTTAACTACGTCGGCTACTCATGGAAAGAATATAACACAACCCAACAAATGAAAATGAGCAGCATTCTCTTGATCCAGCACTAAGTTGACTCAGAGGGTTGAAGCTCTTTGGTCAGGGCCTAACCCTAGCTGCAGAGGTTCCTCTAACTTGACTTGTATGCTTAGGTCATCTCCTAGATTAGTTTGCTTCCATTTTTTAATAGCTTTAGCAATATCATTATAGAGACAAGAAAATATTCAAAATACGTTGATAACAAGTGGATCTTACCTCATTCCTCCCTTCAGGGACCATGGCTTGAGGAACAACTCCCATTTAGCCCAAAAGGAAAAAATTATGTTTTGTATGAAATTTAGGGTTTTTCTGCTAATTAGGTCATCATCTTTCAGTTTAAAAAGATAGGTTGCAGTTGTCATGGGTGATACCTTAATTTTTTCATTAGATTTCATGTTGCTTTCAAAATAGGTTTCAGAAATTCACATGCATGAACTTGGCAAAGAAATGATACAAATTCTATTTTATTGTACTTTTGTAAACCCTTCTTGCTTTGAAATGATTTATGGATTGTTGGCTTGTGGGGGCCTAACCTAGGTTCAGCATTAGTTAGCCAAACCAATCCCTACACTACTAGCCACTTTGGCATCAGCTCGTGGAGCACAGACTGAAGTCGCACTTGAAGCAGTATGGGGGGTGGTGGAACAAAGTTTTCGCACCCTTGAGATGGTTGTGATGTCAGTTTAATCCAACTATATGTGCCTTCACTCAGGTCGCTTCACGCTCAGTTCCACCCTTCAATACCTTTGTGATCTGTTACAATTGGATTTTCCACAGCCCCAACCAGGGGCTGAAGTCCTTTCACGCTGCTAGGGCAGTGAACTGTGATATCTCCCGAACTAGGCTAAGTATCTTACTTATCTTATTAATAGATCTTAGTTAGCTTCAAGTAGATGTATGTTCTTACTTGCATTCACTTAACCAATATATTTATACACATTCGCACATCATAGAAGCATTAGAAGTGAAATTCATACCCAATATATCATATGCATAAACTAGAGATAAATACGTAGAAATGATAGAAAAATTCTCTTGATTAATACTTCTAGATGATTACAGACTTGACTCACCTTGCGCACTTAGCTGTAGGGGTCCGCACACTCAACTATAGACTACTAGGCCTCTGTGCACTCAGCTACAAAGCCTCTACCTTCGTTATGACCCAAAACTAGACTCACACTTTAGAGCTATCTTGCATACATCTTCATTGCTTAGATATTGTTTATCCCTATCTACTTAGAGCTTTGCTCTATTTATACAGTCCCATGGTCCATGAACCATGGGTAGATCTTTTAAAACCAAAATTACATTATCAAAATAAGGGTGGACAACCCTATGACTCTTTAACACTATGTGCTCCACACCCACAAAATGTGGAGTCTTTACATTGGAATTACAAAAATGGAACAAAATATCTGCTCTTAAACTCAAAACTACTCTTGGGCGATCCCAAGCTCAATAGGCCCCCAACACAAAAATCGTGACTCACCCTCGAGTCACTCTATAGTTCCGGATGTCTTAGCAGGAGGATCTCCAAAATCTATTTGGATCGTTGCAACTTTGGCAGTGCACTAAGCAGCCGCCTCTTCGAAATCTTCCACACACTAGTCAGTGACTACTGCTACTGAACTGCCACCCTGAATCCTCTGCTGAGTTGCTTGTAGTTGTGTGAGCTTTGCTCCAATGGAGGCTGTAATTGTATAAGCCTCATTGGTACATGCCTGTAGGTGCCCTTTTAAGACTGCTTCCTTATGCTGAGCAACATCCACCTGTTCCTTGAGCAGCTTTGCCTCCTACATCCTTGCAAGCCTTTGTGTAAGGGCAACCATCTACGTAGTCCCTTTTACTTCATCATGCATTTATTGTAGCTTGCGTGCCTCTCTCTCCAGGTTCTCTACATTCGGGTCCTCCTATATGGTGGTTAGGACCTCAAATGACTACTCAAATAGCTACATGTATTGTGCCACTACGCTGTCAAATGTTGTTGTTGTTGCTGTAACACCAGTGGTTCATTGTTTCCTAAATTTTAGCAGAGTTAAAGGTTGAGCCTTCTAATACAATTCTACGATCTATAGGTTCAACTGCATCTGAACCCTGGCCATCTCTTCTCTAGCATCGCATACCTTGTGGCCAATTTGTGGACGCGCACCTCCACACATTCTTCTACCTGAATGTCTAACTTCAGGACCATCCGGTAGGCTTCCTCTATCACTTGCATAATCTGTTGATTCTACTTGACTACCTCATTGCGTTATAGGCCCAACTATTCAATGTTAATGCACTACTCCCTCATCACCTGCAGTGCACTACGCTCCCTGGCTCAAAGTTCTAGGTGACTTTATCTTGTAAGAGGTAGAGTGTCTCCTGAGGGAACGTAGCCATGTTCAACCCTACCCCTTTCAAACTGCTCACCATGGGTTTGTCGACCTCCTTCTCTATAGTAAGTGCCCCATCTACAAGCATTATAGTGTTGGTCACCCTGGCACACAACATTTCCCTAGCAACTAAAGGGTTGACTACAACATTGGTGGGCACTGCGCCAACCTATGGAGTGAAAACCTGCAACTTTGTCTGAAGAGCCCCCAATACCAGTTGTTACTTTTCTTCAAACTGTTGGAGGGCCTTCGTCGTGACATCCCTCACCATTTCACCGATATCATGTAAATCTCCCTTAGTGAGGGTGATTGGGTCGAAAGAAACTTTTGAGGCTTTCGTCTTTTTTCGTGGCACTTTCTTCTCTCATGGTCGTAGACGTTTGACTTGGGTGAATGTCATCTGCAGGTCCATGCTAGCCTATTATGTCTATCTCTGGTTCGGGCGAAGGTGAATGTTTTCCTTCACACTCTTCGTTTGTTGTTTTCTACTGCTCTGCCAACTTTGCAGTGTTGTGCACTACCTGGGCCTTAGCCACTGCTTCTTCTTTCATGCGCTTTTCCACTAGCTGTGCCATCCAAAAAAAATTCTCTTCCTTCTTGTGTTTTGTGGTAGACTTCTCTGTTTCCATTGTGGAGCTAGCTGGAGTGTGCCACTCCGGTGGCCAAGACTCAAGGACTAAGAATATCACATCATCACTCACCAAATACAGTAAATCATGCCACGTCTTTGTAGGGTCCTTTTGTGCCCTGATGAAGACATTGAGGAAATATGCCTTGAACTCTACAAAGAACTACCAACTCTTGTAGACTGTGGGTGATAACCGTGGCTTGAGATTGATCCCCATCTGGATGTTAATCTCCATTAGCACCCAAAATATCTTGCTTTCTCTTATCTGTTGTGCATCCTTGGTCACCCATAGTGAAGTGTACCTCACTACCTTTGGAATGTCTGACATGACCAAAGTGATTGGGCTATCTTCAGGTAGCTCCCTTTCCACCAATAGGATTGACAGGAGGAGCCACATGTAATGAAACGTTTTGCCTTACTCCTGTGCCTCACGGTAGTTCACAAGGAACTCATAGCATAGATAGTTTGCCCAGTTGAATTGGACCCCTTATGCACATTGCGCTACTACTACAACCATTGGCACAGGCACCTCATTCGCTCAGAACTTCCACATCACATTCCCTACCAATATTTGTGTCGTGACCTTAACTGTGGGGTTGTTAATGCTAGAGATGGCATACCCTCATTTTCTCTTTTCCAACTTAAACTTCTTTTTCATTACCTCCATAAGGGCCAACTCACCACCTTTTCCCTTTGAAATTTTTATTGGGTCCTCCCCTGAGAAAGGTAGTTGCGTAATCCAGTGAATTGAATGGTTTGTGATGGGGATGGGATCTTCCAACCACAAGCACCCATCATGCACGAAGAAAAGTAGCTACCTGATGACAAAGATGGTCACTAGGGAACAATGGTAATGTGGTACCCAGAACAAGTTTAGAAACCCAACTTTCTCTACACCTTTGAGCCATTTTTGTGGCTCCAATTTAATCATTCCAGCTATTGCATCCCTCTTTCGGCATGTTAGCTTCACAATCGCTAAATGCAGGAACTTCTCATGGTTTTCAAGGTCCCAATCTTCAAATTTCAACACGGGAACCCACCTTAAGTGCGGTCCCTCAAAAATAATACCATTTAGGAGCAACAAAGTTTTCATAGAGCTCTTGCTTTCACCTATATCCGTTGACACCTTAGCTTTACCCTTGTGCGAAGGAACATATTTAGGTAACCGAGTAATAGGGTCCGCACCTTGGGTTTCAACATCCATATCTACATCCTCCTCCTCCACTAGGACTTTTTAAAATTCTTCCTCCCCATTGACCTCTAGATTAATGGCCTTCCCCTTTTCCTGCAATGTGAGCTTGGTCCTAAGTGCTTGTCGGGGTGATTTGTGCATCGAGATCATGGCTTGCTTATCCTTCTTGGATCTCAGTGTTTGCAGTGATTTAGGGACCTCAACGATTATTTCGGCACTCTCTTGGGCTTCTACTTCCACAATTTCCTACACAGCCTCCACGGCAGTCACTACTCATGTGTCCATGGCTTCTTCGGGTGCTGACATAACACTACTCCATAATTCTTTCAATGTCTCTAGTATTTGCTCAAACAATGAATTCACTTTCATAGTCTTGAATAAGTCTCAGTTCATGAATACTGGAGCACACAACAATTCAATTTTCAATTTACCAAGTGTTGTTTGTTGGATAGCCACTTGTAATTTATACTGCCTATTGAATTTGAATTTGACCCTTCCCCCCACATTTAGTCCATTAATTCTAGATTGGCAGTAGATTTTCAGGAATCTACCCCATAAAATTTGTCTTAAATTCCTGCCACCCACTCCATTTGGCCTCAAGTCAACCATCAAATCATGAATAGTGACTCTAACGGTCACCTTTCGGCAGACCTGCATGCCAGTGCAGCTATCATCGCACTGTCGTAGACACTATGACACTTCGCTATTGCATGTAGTCTTAACATTGCGCAATTCTCGGGCAGAGTAGTTCATAGTCCCTCACCTCCTTTCAGATGCCTAGAGCACTAAGAGTGTGCTACTTTCATATAGTCACATCGTTGAATCACCGGTGTATGGCTTCAAGCGACTGCCATTCACCTTTCCTAGGAAGGGTTATCCATTTAACTTGACCAGCTATACCACGCCTCCGTCGGTAATATCCTTAATAATATATGGCCCTAACTAGTGTATCCTAAACTTCCTG
>Ga0181459_100144_pt1 | contig 14023 bp, 18 predicted proteins | sample InSIn2SAF170_FD_119060 | JGI IMG/M metagenome (GOLD analysis project Ga0181459, IMG submission 119060) | Clean room microbial communities from NASA Spacecraft Assembly Facility at Jet Propulsion Laboratory, Pasadena, California, USA -... ...
ACAGTGGACAAGTTTTCCTTTTGCACCCCATATTACTCCTCGTTGCCTAGTGGCACTATACCTTTAGTGGGTTGCATAAGTGCCTCTTTCAAGGCATCAAATGATCAGTGGGCTTGATTATCCCACAATTATGTTATTCCCTTCTTCAGTGGGTGCATAAAGCCTTCAATCAACTCAGCATAGTTTGCGATGAATCGTCGTAAGATGTTTGCTTTCCCTTGCAAATATTGGAGCTGCAAAATTGATTGTGGAATGGGCAATTGAGTAATTGCCTTTAACTTATCAAGATCAACCCTTATCCTATGTTTGGAGACAATGAAACCAAGTAGGCATCAAAACTTGACAAAGAAAACACCTTTGTGTGGATTCAGACGTATGTTATAAAACCTACACCTATGAAAACTTGCTCAACTATGAACTAGGTACTAGGCTAACTTCTTGGAATGGGTTGGAAGGTTGTCCAAGTAAGCTTGAAAAATGTGTATAATATCATGGAATGTGTAGTCTATGGCCTATTGAAAGGTTTCTCTAGGATTCTCTAAACTGAATGGGTGTTTTCTATATGCAAATATTCCCTAAGGGAAAATGAAGGCAGTTTTGTGTTGGTCCACAAGTTTTATGGCGATCTAGTTATAGCCTGAGAAACCATCCATAAATGATAAGGATTTGCAACTTGCACAATCATCAATTATTTGGTCGATGAATGGTGTCATATAATTATATTTTGGACACGCAATGTTCAAATCCTTGTAGTCAACACAAATCTAGATGGTACCCTGGTTTTTATCTATAGGAACCAGATTGGAAACCCATTCTATTAAAGGAATTGGGTAAACGAAACCAACACATAATAAGTTTTCCACCTCAGTCTTGATAGCAGTAGTTTTTTGGGGGTGGATTGGTTGGAGTCTTTAGTGGGTAGGCCTAGCACTGTCATAAACCTTGATCTCATGCTCGACAATAAATTGATCTATGTCAAGCATTTCCTACCAAGACCAAGCGAATACATTGTAGAAATCCTTTAAAAGGTAGGTGAAGCTTACAATTTCCTTAGGATTGCAATCAACTCCAATCTGTATGTTTTCCACGATGTCTGTCTTGACTGAGATATCAATGATCATTGTCTTTGAAAGATTTCCCATGTTCCCTTCTGAATCCAAAGTTTGGATGGTTGTATAAATTGAGGGAATGATCTCAGGTGTTTCAAAGGATATGATTTGTATAGGGGTCGCGTTCGAATAAGATATCGAAACACAATGGTGAGAGTTTTCCCAAGGCCGCTCCTCTAAACACATGATCTCTCAAATAGCTTCATCCAAAGGTAGGACTTGATTGAGGAGATCACTAGAGGGAGCAGTTGTGGAAGCAGAGCTGGTACTGTTGTTCATGACTAAAGTGACAAGAGAATCAGATGCAGATTGAATGGCTTGATAGGCCAATTCAATTGGTGACAATGGCATTTGTTCTCCATAAGAGTCAATGTTTGAAGGGGGCCAGGGGGATCCAAGGATTGGTTGGGTCATGAGGAATAGTGGAGACCATAAAAACCATTTATGGAACTGCGGGTGGTGGGAGAGGAAAAAACCCCATCAAGGAAGAACACTTCAAAAGACTGGTACGAATACTATCATAAGAGTCACTTATGCAACCCACTAAAGGTATAGTGCCACTAGGCAACGAGGAGTAATATGGGGTGCAAAAGGAAAACTTGTCCACTGTGACTGTTCTTCATCCAATGGAAATAGGATGATGAGAAAAACAATAGACACAATGGTAGTCATGGCATAAGTCCAACTGTGACCCAAAAAAATATTATAGTCGAGTTTTCAGTCCATGACTTCAATGTCACCGTTACCATCTACCCACTCAAAGTGATGGGGTAGTTAGCAAGGTAACCTTTCGGGATGAATGTAAGGCCATCTAAATATTAATTAATGGAATTCAATAGTGGAGAGAGGGTTGGAGAACCAAAGGTGAGCCAACATGTTGTAGACATGACGCAGGTCGAAGCACCTTCATTAATGACAATTCTATATGCCCCTTGCCCTTTCGAAAAAAATTGCACCTGAAACGCAAGTTAGTGGAAAAGGGAAGGTTTACATTTCTCCATGTTGAATATTGCTAGCATGGAATCCTAAGGGTCAACCACACCAATAGCCAAAAGAAAAGTTTTCCTTTATGCTAGACATGTTCGCAATGCTTCAAGTGTAGACATAGCTGATGGTGATTGCATTAAGTCTTCTACAATACTGTAGTTCTAGGCAACACATATAGATGTATTATGTGTTGCGCAATGAAGTTCCCCTTTTGGGGGGTGAATTACAAGATTAGAAACTAGCCTTTCAATATGAAGATTATTTGGCGGCAGTGGGTTTGAACTCGAGGCGACATCCTGAGAGTTAGCGACTGGATCTCCATAAGTTTTGGTTTTCATTTGAAGATCAGTCATTTCAAAGGTGTAAACAGTCGATGGTCCTTCACCAGCTGAAAGATGATGTGAACCACCATTTCCCCCTTGTGGGGGTTGAGGTGGGTTCACAATAAGATGTTGCTGCTGCTGAGTAGGGAAAGGGTTGTGTAGGACTGTGGGGGTTCAGTCATTGTACTTTTGAGAAAGAAGATCTATGAATTCTTGGAGGCGCAGACAATGATGTGTCATATGATCTTTCGTACACATTTTTCAAGGTAACTTGATAACTTTGTCCTTTCCATTGTCAGATGGTGCAACAACTTTCTACTTTGGGTTGGATTGCTTGATTGGTTGCTCCTCAGAAGGAGCGGTCTTTTTCTTATTCTTCTTATTCTTACCTTTGGGCTTTTGTGTAGACTACAAAAATTTTATCACAGCGGTAGGAAGAGAAATTGATTGGGTGGCAGGATCAACAAACAACTGGGCAATGTCTCTGCTAAGTTGTTTTACAATAAACCCGAAGGTAGCACCGATAATACATCAGCGTGTGCGTCGAGTTGCTGAGTAGTGGGAGCATTGGAAGTTCTAGGGGAATTGGGGATTACATCGTATATTGTGTCAGGCTACGAATAAATCAAATCTAAGTGTTGGGAATGACGGATAGATTGGTCTTCAATGGCAGCACAACCTAAGGCATTGTCCTTGGTGATTTGGGGAAGAAGTGATTTACAAAACCAATCTAATAATAGATAATCTGGAATGGGAGCTTTGACTAGTCTCTACCTATGTCTCTATTCATGAATGTGATTGGAGATGTGGGTGGAGGTGTCTTGGCATAAAGTAGTAAGGATTTTCGTCCCAGTTACATAGTGGATGGGTAACTAAAAGTGCTTTAAAAATTCTATCGCCAAGGCACCAAAGGTATTAAATAATGTGTGTGGTAACTCAATGTACCACTTGGCAGCATTTCCACTAAGGGCGCGGGAGAAGAGCCAGAGATGGATATTGTAATCCACCATGGATTTTGATACACACCATAGATGATAGGTGCTGAAATGTGTACCTGTATCATCCCATTGTTTTCCTTCAAACTTTGGGATGTTGGCAGGAATTTTGTGCAGGATTGGAGGCCAATGTGAGTTATGGTAAATGGGGTCATTGGTCAATTTGTACAGATCAAGGATGTTGAGTGTTGCCAAAAAAGGAAAAGTATTTGGTGCCCCCGATTTGGACTAAGGTGATGACGAATTACTTAAGGGTCCTTGCAGTCCGCCCATCATATTGTTCCCAAATTTATACATAAGATTTGTTGAATAATAGTTTCCTTGAGGAATAGTCATATATTGTGGTTATCCATATGGGTTGTTAGGCTGGGGGATATAAGCTTGATTTCCCCCAGGATAATAATTTCCTCCTTGACTCAATTGAGGTTGAGAATGGGGTGCCCAAATGGATTGAGCAAGATTGGGTTGAGGGATCCTATCAGCCACATAGTTTGTCCTATAAATGGAGGGGGAATTGTAATGCCCCCTGTTGGTATGTGCATGTTGGGAAGAGTTCCCCCCTGGCATTTGAACCTGGTGGTTTCAACTAAACAAAGGATTCCAACCAAAGGGATTACTGAAGGGACCCATGTTAACAACGCTATTTGGAGCACTAGCCGAAGGTCCAGGAGCAGACATAAAAGGGGCATAAATTGGTATGTACTGGGTTCCTCTCATGTTGGGTGTAACTAAGTTGCTTGGTCTTGGCACAGTTTGGATAGAGGGGTTCACGATCAGCAGTGTAGTACTGATTGTCAGCTAGGGAAGTGAGGGTGGACCAAATTTGTCCACAAAAGCCCACGACTCGTTAGTCACCGACAAAATGGTGGGTGTAGGTATAGTGGAAGACATGATAGGTACCGATGCAACTTGAATCAATATCAGTCCCAAAGGATTAGTGATAAGAGGATTATAAGGAGGTACAAAACCTTCATTGAAAAAATCTTCCGGCAGTATTGAGTCTTGGGATGTATTGATTGATTCGGTGTTAGATATTAGAGACTGATTACCTGAAGATGGGTAATCTGGTTCACCGAGGCTCAGTAGATCCTCCACAGTCAGTGGAGGAAGACCTTGTTGTCACCTAGATTGATGAAGAGGGTCATATGTAGCCACGGTGCCCGATATATTTTATCAAAAAAAATTATAGTGATATTGATTATAGTCTCACTGATAACAAACTGGCACCTAAAAAATAAAAAATACTCTAAAATTCAATCAGCAAGCAAGGGATATGTCTTTGTCTCATAACCATCATTTGTTCAAGGTGAAACCCAATATCACAATGGATAAAAGAGAGAGTTTTCCAAATGTACAGTTACAATTACTCTTCAGCTTTACCTGAACCTTGGATTAAGGGGCCACGTACTCTCGTGAAGACAAGCACCCTCCAAAAAACTGAAGACAAAGTAGGTTCATCTATTTAGGTACCAGGGCAGCCCACCCTAGTCACCTTGTGTTCATCCCTAAAAAGTATGGCCACCATGGCTACCTAAAATCACAGACACTACCAGGAGGGACATGGTCACATATAGTATGTTGTGTGGGAAAGATACCTAAGTCCCCGACTCAACTCCTATACTCCCAAAGGGATCCCCGATACACAAAATACCAAAAGGATATGCAATTAAAGGTGGGATACGTTCTTTCACATTCCAATTTTGTCTCTCATTTAGCTTCGCTTTGACTGGAGTGGTCCCAGATAGTATGAGTGCGGCAGGATTTTCCGTCTTTAACAACACTAATCTCGATTTTACGATCTTGGGAAGTTAACTTGCAACTGCCTAACCCAAAATCTTAGCCTAGAATAATATGTGTGTATACTCAAAAAAGAGTTGATGATTGATTTTATTATGTGATAGATTTTAAATGTACTTTGTTAATATCTTCGGAAGGGGTGTTGACGTACGGAGTTTTGTGGGGCTCTGACACAAACCATGCAGAAAATGCTTTCAATTTCAGTTTGATGAATGAGTTATTTCTACAAGGAGAGGACCATTTATACATCAATAAGTACCATGCATCTAATATAGTAAAACACAAACACAAATTACAGACATGCAATTCTCTCTAACAACTAAACCAAATAAATGCAAAATCTAACCAGCTAAGCATAAAAACTTTAACATTTTTTTTTTTTTTTGAAAAACATAAAAAGTTAAGATATTTTCCTAAAAGAAAAAATGCTCAAGAAACAAGCAACCATACAAAAATGAAAAACTACAGATCCTTGATCAGACTATAGGCAGTTTCCCCAACCCAAGAGTTCACGAAACTAGGTATTTATCAATATTTGGCTAGCTAACACACTTCAGAAGAGAGCACAAAGAGTTAGTGATTGCACTAACACTCTTTCTGCAAGCCAGCAAAACATTAAAACTCTCTGGTTGCACTAATGGGGTGTGTTAGGGGGGAAGAAGCTCAAAAAGAAGTATTTGGGGATCAGAACAAAAGATTAGCACACTAAGGAGGGTGTTGAAGAGTCCTGAATGGTTAAAAAGGGAGCCAAGAAGTACATAAGTTCCTAGAAGAAAGAGAGATCTAGGAACTTGGTAGGAGAAAACCAGGAATTAAGTATAGTCCCCAGTAGAGTCACCAATTCTACTATAGGGATTAATGCTTAGGTGGTTGTCGTTAGAATACCCTCAAGGATCTTCCTGACATCCTTGGCAGACAGATTAGATTAGATGAATCTGGCACAAGAAACATGTACATATTCATATTAATGAAATGATATTTGACACAAAAGGGAAGAGATTACCTCAGATCTTGATGCAATTTTGCTAGAGAACCCAATGTAGCAGAGCGGGAGACCTCTATGCTAGCTCCTAGATTGACACCTACATATAAACAAGACAAGAAGTAATACTACAACACATAACCTTGATAATCAAAACATTAATACATAAGGATATCAAATAACATGCATCTAAGATACTCATAAACCATGGCACTGCATCAACATGTAACTAAATCACAACATAAACACCATAGAGTAGACAACAAAGCTACAGGTCTATATTAATAATAGGAAAGGATGATTACAACCATCTGGTGAATCAAGCTTCCCTTAATCCTCTAGCTCCTCTATCTCTCTCTCTCTTCTTAACCTCTTGGTAAACCAATATGTCTCATACAAAGTTTTGATAATAAATTGGAAATCCTTCAACCTTTCCCCCCTTCGACCCCCTTCGCAATGCCCCAAGCCTCCAATATATAGAATGAGAGGCTAATCCTTACCAACTCTCTCATGAGTTCCCTTTGGAAAAAGCTAGGATGTTTCCTTGCTTTATTTCTCTTTCCCTTTTTATTAGACTCTGTTAGAATTAGCAATATCCTTAAACAGGTTGAAGATGGATGTTTCCTGCTTTTCGGGTTGACATATGAGTAAAAAGTGGGATATTATTCAGTCAACCCACTCCTTTGACCTCTAAAACCTCACAAAAGTTTGCTAAAGCTACCCCTATGGAAATAGCGAGAGTTACCCTAGGAACTAACACCCTTGGTTCATGCATAGGGAGCATTATAACTCATCTTGCTAGTTCCCAGGGAGCGTTACCCTAACAAATAGGATTGTGAACTTGGTCAATCCTTCAGTCAAACTGTCTTTCTCCTCTAAGTTTATGAGGAGGTCATTTTCCTGTATAACATATCTCAATCATAGTAGGAGACCCTTGACTTATCAAGTTGTAATGACCGTTCTATTTTGGGGGCTCCTTCTGGTGGTTGTTTTCTTCTAGGTAGAGTTTAGACATTGATACATGCTAACCACATTCCTAGAACTTGGAGCTTCATCAGATGTAGCATCTTCTTCATCATCTTCATCTTTCAACTGAACCTTCTCACTGGAATTAAAATGATCATTCATCCTTGAAGCCACAAATCCCATAAATCGATTCCAATTTGTACAAGTCTTCTCTGACTGTCATGCTTGGTGGAAGTCACATAAATTGTCCTTCAAAATCAAGTCCATTTGGAACAAAACATTTGAACTTTGAGCAGATTTAGTCAGTGACTACTGCTACTACCTTACGTCACATTCTTTCTACGTGCAATCCTGAAAGGTTTGCTGCTCACTGCTGTCACATTGTCTATTTCTTGAATTTTGCTAATTTAGTTGTCAAGGACTTGAGGAGATGAGTAAGGGTCTCAATCTCACTTGTTTCCTTTTCCTTTACCTTACTTACAGTAGCCTAGGACCTCTTGCCCATGTCTTTGGAGTCCTTCACTAGTTCATCATCTACGATGACTCCAATCACACACAGGTCTTTCTCCACATCAATTGCTTCTTTGCAATTTTTAGAAAGAGTTTGTTTTACAGCTCGCTTGATGAACTTCGCAATGTTGGTCGGTAGTGTAGATGTGTAGTAGTCAACTGTGATGGAGTCATGAGGTTTAGTGTATGCAGTGAAATTTTTTAGGATATGGTTAAACCTCTGATTAAATTCTTTCACTTTCTCTTTAGGCTCCATCTTAAGACTACCCAATTCTTCCAACAACATGGTGGAGGTTTTCTCATCAGAAAATTTCTCAAGGAAGATTCTGTTACACAGTATTTTGTCACACCTCCTGCACTTCCCCATGACATACCCTAAAGTTCTTGAAACATGACCATCATGTAGTGTACTTATGTAGATATGCAACTCATATCCTCCCTAGAACATTGATTGGAAAATGCCTCGAGCTTTCCCCTAAAGAAATAGCTCTAAAACCCTAATTTTGAGACTCATCACTCTTATGAAGTTAAAAACTATGATGGTCACCTGTTGCATCATGCTAGGCCCATGAAGCATCACTCTATTCACTTTTATACCTACGATGATCCCCAAAAAGATAATTTTCCCAAAGAGGATGATAAGCTTCATGATCTAGAAGCTTCTATGGCGACGAGTTTGAGGTTGGTCGATGTGGATGAGGTCGAATTCTCCCAACTTGGGTTCTTGGTATTATCCCTATGAGCTACCTCCTTCGGATGAGGGCCTAATCCTATCTTTGGAGAGATCCTAACTCCCTTTCCCTACCTATATATTCATCTTTTCCCATTCACAAATTGTTTGTCTATGCCTATTTGCATCCTTATGCTAAGATTGTGCCTATATGCTACTCATTTGACTTGGAGAAGGAGTGCTTGGAGAGTTTAGCTTGGAATTGGATATTCATTTCAAGGAGAAACTATCAAAATCAAGGCTTGGTTGTATGCTTCCCATTATTTTTTATTAATATACAACTACTGGTTCATTTTCCCTAAATGTGTATTCTCATGTATCATTTAGCTTAACATTCCTTGATCAATTAAGTAGGTTTTTTTTTAATATGTTATTTGTATTTGCATGTCTTCTTATGTCTTGATCTCTTGTGCATGTGCATAAACATTGAGAGTAGCAAGAACGAGCCCATGACGCAAGTGAGATCGAGATAGCATCAGAATGAGGTAGGCCATCTTCTTCGTCTCTCTTTTCAATTGTAACCTAGGAAAGTGTCTAGTAGATTGTCACTTAGGTTGCTAGACCCACTCATTGAGCTAGAGGGATCGTCTCTATCCGTAGAGAGGATTTACCTAGACAAAAAATTGGAGACTCTGTTGGGGAGGCTATAACCCTTTCCATTCATTCCCTTAATCAGATCCTATGACTAGTTAGACCAATCGTCGATTTCTCGACTTGTCTACATTAGTGTGGGTTTATACCATCATTGATTACTGCTTTAGAATGATAATTCTAGATTTTTATTGGAATATTTTTAGTTTTTTCCATATTCCTCACCCATCACGGGTATAGCCTTAACAGTCATGATGGAATCATGGTTTTTACCTTTACAGCCGTGATTCTTCATTATTTGGTTGCATTGAAATCATCACTACTTTTTCTATACAAAGTAGTGATGATGACCATGACCATCACGGGTTTGCCTATGCAAAGTAGTGGTGATAACCCAATCATCATGGGTTTGGGTATATATAGTAGTGATGATCCTTTATTGTGATAATTTTTAAGGTTTATTCCTTAGAATCTAATGTGTCTTTGCCCCTAATGTCTTTTCCTATCTTGTATGTTTGGATTTGTCAGTTTTTGATTGATTGTCTAGATTAATTTGAAAATTTTGTCTCTTTGGCTTTGAAGTGAAATATGATTGAGTTATAGGGTTTCTAGTCAATTCGTCATCACTCACTGCTTGTTCGTGTCATTGAGATGTTTGTTTTGCTGATTGATTGAGTGTTTCTCTATGTGGAAATCATTGGAAACATCGTTATGCATTTGTTTTTTATTGTATTTTGAAATTTACTTTTTGTGAAAATGCATTAGATTAGTTGCATTGAAAAGTTATTTTTTGAGATTCAACACTGAAATAGATCACATTTTTCAGTGATTGAGAGTTAAAAACTATATTAGGTGCATCAAATCATTCAAAACAAAAATAAAAGCATAAGTCATATAAGTGCATCTTTGTAAAGTAAAATTAGTTTTCTTTCGAAAAAGTTGCATTTAGGATAGTGAAAAGTCAAAATCATTTTTACTTTTGGCATTGCATTTGGAAGATGAAAGTGAAAGTTAGTGAAAGGCATTTTGCATGATGCATTTTGTTTGATGCATTATTGATTGAAATTTCTTCCCTTGATTAGTCTAACTTTCATTAAAACAAAAAGTTTTCCTTTTCTCATATAGTTGCATCTTAGGTGTTCAGGTGACATTGTTTCAAGCCTTGAAACTAAAACATAATTTCAAGATCAACTTTAAAATATATCAATTAATCTAAGGAGCATTTGAAACATTAATGCTCATACTTGGTGATCTAGGTTAGAGATGTGTTCCAGCGTCTATAAAACTTAGCAGTTGTCATTCACAATACTCTTGCATTAGTAAGTGCTAGCATGGACTTGTGCTCTCTGTATTGTCAAGTATATAAAGGGAGACTCTCATATGTTGCAAACCACTATCCATAGGAAGCTGAGTCTATCACCCTATAAATGTGATACACTAAACACAACATTCAGGGAGATTTCCTGCATGTACATCAAGTACTTGGTAAATTTATTTGCTAAGGTGTTTATTGTAATTCATGGCTACTTGGTACTCCTTTTTGCCTAGAGTTACCTTAGTCATTTCGATCTTTTCTGACTCCTTAAATTTGAAAATATCATCGAGTACTTGTCCTTTCAAGCTCACTAAACCAATGAAAGTGACTAGAGTCACCTTTTCGTCCAATTGTCGACTCTTAAAACATGAAAAGGAAAAGTTTTTGTTCCAACTTTTAAAATTAATTAACTGCAGAACAACATCCTTCCTCTAGAAATACTCCTTAGTATATCTTAGTTTGATACCAATGGCAACATTTCCTGAGTCTACCAGTCAAGGAAACCCCTTTGATGGGAATCCTAGTCATTTTCCTTCTTTTGGAAATATTGGTGCTCCCTATATGGCGATGTTGTCCCTTCCTCGATTGACCATTGGTCTGCCAGTTCGGTTATTTTCGACCTTTGTGGTTCTGAGTGTCCAAACTTCTTTTCAACCAAGTTATCCTCCACCTAAACAACATCAACCTAATGTTGATCCTAAAGTTGACCCCTTTCCTTCTTCACCTATTTCTTCACCCCATTCTTTCTCTTCACCTGGTGAAAGTCTAGATTCTAGTAATCAAGAAGTTAAGAAGAAGAAGAAGAGGTCGAAGAAGAAGAAGCAAAATAAGCAAGGGGGAAACCAAGTAGCCATTGCTATGGATGAAAAAAATGAATAAAAATCTTCTAACGAGCCTGGGAAAGTAAAATTCCTATGCATGTTATGTAAGGATGACCACCTTCTTCAGAATTGTCCTGGTATTGCCAAGGTCTTAGAAGTATGGTCCACAGGTTCACATCGACCTTTGTCATCAGCCTCTGGAGATCATGCTGGTGATAAAATTTCAACAAGTAAATCCCATGGGAAAAGGGGAAAAGTCAAATTTCCCTGTAAGTTGTGTGAAGGTAATCATCCCATTCACCTTTGTCCTTTAATGGATGAAGCTTCAAAAGAGTTGGAAAACCTTACAATTTATCAACCTCATCTTCCTACTGGGTATCAAAATATTTCCCCTGATCCTTCACTAGTTGATCCAGTGACTGATCAAAGTTCATCTTTGGTCAACCCCACTCTCTTTGAAAGTGAGTCTCATGAGTCCATTCTCGATCAACCATTGGTTGAGAAAATGATAAACTTGGCTCCACCTTTAGTTAACTGACTTTCCAGTAGAGAGCCAACCCCATACCACTCACGTTCTTATGGTTTCTTTAGTTTCGAATGAACTAGAGGGAAATCCTGCCATTTTGGAGGTGCATGAGAGTCGTTCTCCTATCCCCATAGTCCAAGAGGGAATCTCTCATGTTCCTGTGACACCCCCTCCAAGTAGTTTGGTCACTTCTTTTGATTGGAGTCGACTGGCAGCATATCACCTTTCATCTTATGTTAGGCTTACCATATGGCCATACCTAGCATAGTCATAGATGAGGGTGAATCTGTTAGCATCTTGTCCTCAACTGCTTGGCAAGATTTAGATTCTCCTCAACTTGTCCCTGTCACCCAGAATCTGTTAGCTTTTAATAGAGGAACCAGTCAATCGTTAGGGATTATTCCTAAGTTACCTATTACTTTTAGAGGAAAGATTGTCTATATAGATGTGATGGTTGTCCAAGGCCCATTCAATTTTAATATACTCCTTGGCCGTGATTATGTTTATGTCATGCGAGCTCTTATCTCTTCTCTCTTTCGAGTGATGTGTTTCCCACATGAAGGAAGCATTGTGATCATTGATCAACTTACATTCATTGGTCTTGAATCAACTCCCACTCAACCGTCATCCATAAATGGTTCTTATGTGCAAACGTATCACCCCTCCCACGGGTTAATTATGTGGCCACCTGTTCCATGCTCAAATTACTTATCATCTAGTAGATGATGTAGCACATCATGTACTAGGGGCATTGGAGCCCAAGTTTTCATTTGGATCCCTGGACATGTATCTCTTCCAGAGTGTTTTCCTCCCATCTAATGAGAACCTCTTGGAAGCCATGGCCTCTTTTAGTCTCTGAACAAGGGATAGGAGCAGAGTTCCTTGTCTTGTGTCAAGCTCCTTAAAAAATGAAACAAGAGATATGAGGATATTTCTTTTACTATGTCAATCTCGTTAAAAAATAAAATAGGTGCCCATGAGGATAGTTCTTTTACTATGTCAACCTCGTTAAAAAATGAATTAGGTCTCCATGAGCAGAGTTCTCTTACTTGAGTCAAGCTTAGTAAAAAATGAAACAAGGTTTCATGAGAATGGTTCTTTTCATGTGTCAAGCTCATTAAAAATTGAAACAAATCCCCTTCCAATTTGAGCCTTTGTTTAGATCTCGTAAAATCCCAGTCAAGTCTTTCACTTGATCTCATAAGTGAACCTTCATTCCATCCACATGTTAGTTACCAATGATATACTTAGGTGAATGAGATGAAGCTTGGGGGCATGTACCTTGTATTGATTCATTATGCTGGGGACATGCAAACTTATCTCAAGTATAGTTTATCTTTTGTTTCAAGCTTGTGTAAAAATGAAATCAAATCCAAGCATAGTTTGTTTCCATTTCGATCTTATGTAAAAGTGAAACCAAATCCAAGCATAGTTTGTTTCCAATTCAAGCTTGTGAAAAAAATGAAACCATCCTCAAGTATACTCAAGCAGAGTTTCCCATGTTTCAAGCTTGTGTAAAAATGAAACCATTCCCACTTTACATCTCGTGATTGTCGTTTTTATCAGCCTGTTTTTGCTAGATGAGCCTTGGTTTTTCCTTTCCATCGTCACCATCTCTTTGGCCAATCATACGCTTTCACTTGGTTGTTTTACCCTTGCCTGAGCAACATCTACAGTGAGTGGTATTATTAACCAGCCTCTTAAACATTGCACATTTTGAGTAGTTCCATTGTCACTGGAACCAGTTGGTATCCTTTTATACCACTCATTCTTCCAGGCAAAGTCATCTTTCAACTTTTTTCTAACTCTTGAAAAATGAAAAGATTGTCGAGTACTTGTCATTTAGAACTCATTAAATTAAATGAATTGACATCGTCTCAGTATACGTTTACCCCTTTTTTCAGGCTGAGATTGACTATTTATGAAAAGGGTACACCTTGGTTGACATGGTCAAGAGGTTCTCTCGATTATTGTTTTCTACCTTTTTGGGTTCGAGAGACAAATTACGAAAAGGGACCTCATGGAGCTTTATTTTTTCGTCTCTTTTTCAAACTCTCTAAATATGAAAAAGATACTGAGTTATTCTTTTGTTAGACTCATTAAAAAATTTTATGATGAAAGACTCATCACCATGATGAGAACGAGTTTCTCCTTCCTAGGACTCGTAAAACTTACTAGGATGGATTCATCCGAAAGGTGAACTTATACGACAAGCATATGGTATCCTCTTCAAGCTTGTGTAAAAATAAAGAGGTACTCACTAGAAATAGTGGGGGAAAAAGTGAAATTGAAACATCTCTTGTATAGGCAACACGTCGCTCTTGAACATGACACTTATCTATTTCTTGTATCAGGTTCGGGATATCCTCAC
>Ga0181459_100147_pt1 | contig 13956 bp, 7 predicted proteins | sample InSIn2SAF170_FD_119060 | JGI IMG/M metagenome (GOLD analysis project Ga0181459, IMG submission 119060) | Clean room microbial communities from NASA Spacecraft Assembly Facility at Jet Propulsion Laboratory, Pasadena, California, USA -... ...
CACCGCCGTCACTATTGGCTCTCATCACACACTTTTGAAGCACTATGAAAACTGCTTCCCCCTCGTTTCGACGATGGTAAGGAGATACATGACATTCGCTGAACGTAAAATCAAAAAGTTTTGACTGCCACTGATAAGGCATGCAAGTCTGACGCCCTTTAAAGGACATTTTCTCGAGAACATCTCTACCTCTGCGAGAACAGATCAAACTAAAGCTGATTAGCATCGGTCATTTTGGTTTTTTCCAATAGTATTGCTGACACAACGTTAGCATAAGTCTCGTTCTACATACGTAAATTGGACTGGACGTACCTTATGTTGTCGTCGGCAAGCTCTCAAGCCTGGTTTTCTGAGGTCGTTGACCACTGCTTGTTTCCGATAGGCATCGTCGTCCTCGTCAGGAATATAGTAAAACTCGTTCTCTAACGGCTTTCCAGCAGCATCTTTGCCCTCGCGTGCTACCTCACCAATACACGGAATGTCCCGAATCAACTGCTTTAGTTCCACAGTCGACATGCTTTGGGAGTCAATAGGTAGGTGGCTAAGGATTGTAGATAGTGGTAACGATGATAAACGAGAGAAAGCTAACTGGTTGATCACATGGCTCTGAATATCAAGGTCCACTGCTGAACGTGACTGAGATTGGAGTGGTGACGAGATGGGTTTCAGAGGCTCAGAATGAGGTAGTCGAGGCACTCGTATAGGAGATGGTCGAATAGGAGAGGTACCAGCATTAACAGCAGCCAAGCGTGGCAGGAGGTTAGCACCGAATGGTCCAAATGAGTGTATTATCGGATCGTTCTCCTCGTCATTGTCGGAGAAGTCTTGTGCTGAACTCAGGTCGCTGGATTTAGATTCAAAGCTTTGTTCGCAAGAATTGGCTTTCTCGCCTCCAGCATCAGCTAGACTATCGTCCTGGTGCTTCGTCGTTTGGGGGTCGGCAGTTTCCGGATCTTCGAATATCTCGACGGGTGGATGATGACTCTCTAATGCTAACATAATAGGCGGTGAGGATGGCAGCAGTGCTTGAGCAGCAGGACACGGTGACACCGGGAATGTAGTGATAGGCTTACGGTTCTGGGCTGGACTTGGGCTTGGTGGTGTCGAATGACGACGCATCGGTTTGAGCTTCTTCGGTGGAGATGACTCGAATTCGTCCTCATCAGAAGAGATAGCGCCTAGGCGTGGTTTCTCCGGCCACTTTATAATGACACGTGAGCCGTGTATGTCCAGCATGATCTCTGCATGGCGAATGTCTGAAGAGAAGATAGCACCCCGCCTCAACTCATAAATTTTGCTCTGGCAGTGCACTTTGACTCCATTCCAACCTACACACGCAATCTCCAGCCTTTCGCGTTGGAGTCGATTGATAGCAGGAATATACGTGATTTCCACATGGACTCTTGATATTAGACGGTTGGCTGATAACTGATAGTCACAGGTTTGGCTCGACCGGCCTAGTTTGGTCGAAGTGCCATCACCTTTTACGTGCACAATCGGTAATGCTCCCAATGGAACTCTTTCAGTGCCTTTGGATAGAGTTCGAGCCAACGTTCTGTGTGGAGGAGACGAGCTAAGAATGTGGGTGGAAGACGTAGGCACCGGTGTTGGTAAAGCTGGTTTTCTTTCGAATGTGTCTCTGGATCTCTTCAAGGTCTTCGGCAACGCGGGGGAAGAAGACAATGGTTCGAAGGCGGGTAGTAGAGAGGCTGCAGACTTCTTTTTAGCTACACTTGCCGGCTCTGCCTTGTTCCGGGAAGCGTCGGTGTGCATCTCTTTGTCATGCAGTTGGTATCCGTTGTAGTCGCGTGTCTGCCGACCTTTGCTGGTGAATGAAGTGGTCCAGAGTATATTGCAACACTCAGCTATCGTTTAACGTGTGTAAAGACTGGAATCGCTAGCACGATACTCGCTGTAGTGAAGAGGATGTCGAAGCACCAGTGCACGAAGGAAGGTCGCTCAAACGGCCACAGGTGGTGTGCCAGTGGTTGGGAAGATAGCAGACGCGCTCAAGCATGCGAGGTCGACCGCGTAGCAGGACGAGTGTGGATCCCGCATCCAGCGGGTGAAACACGCGACTGATGCGTCACTTTGAGCCAGTGCAATTATTGCTCGTGCAGTTCGACCAAGGGAGCAGCAAGCGGACAGAATATCACGGTTGAGAGAGTTCACTGCATGTCTTATCGAGAAATCAAGACAGATGTGGGTGAAGTGCAACTACAAATTCTGGGGAGGGGAACGTGTACCGAACGGTTAAGAGCATTTTGCTCTGCATTACATCCTTGTAGTGGCATGCACGCTGGCATACTCCAACACCTATTGTTCCTTCAAGCGCCCGCTCGATATGACATTCCACAAGATTCACCTTGCTGAAAGTGTGCTTTCTACAGGAAGAAGTCCACGGATATATCTGAAGATCAAGCATTTTGAGATTTGTTTCTGTACTGTAGATCCTCTCAATAGTGGGAAGAACGCGGCGGTCAATTCCACGCTACTAGCGGCCAGTATTCGTCCGAACTAAAACCGATTCATTATTTTTTTTCTTAGCCCAATATTCATGTGTATGTGTAGTTTCGTGTAGAACTTCCACGAGAACCTTGGCCTACCAAGTACTGGATCAAACACCAGAAGAGATATTGCCTGACTTGGCGATCTGTACGAATTGTTATAACTCCTCTTGTCGTACTTCTCGCCTACGAGCGCAACTATGGCGTTGACGACGCATGTGTCGCAGGTCGACAAGACACAAACACCATACCAGATTGACCCCGAGCAAACTTTGAGAGCCTCGCAAGCACTATTGAGGCATGTCAGAGCAGAGGTAGAACGAATACAAGATCATGGAGGCAAGAGAAACCTGCTTGCGAAGGATGAGTCGGATGAGGATCAGGACGAAGAAGGTGCACAACCAATTTGGCTCAACATCACAACCAAAACATATACCCAAGACAAAATTCGGTTGAAGCCTTCGAAGATCCCGGTACCCCACTCGCTCAATCGTAACGAGAACTCGACCATCTGCCTCATTACCACTGATCCCCAGCGGGCGGTCAAAAACCTCGTTGCCGACCTGGCATTTCCACCTGCATTGGCGACACGAATCACTAAGATAATAGGCTTCGCAAAGCTGGTCGCACGATACAAAAGCTTTGAGCAGCGAAGACAGCTTTTATCCGAGCATGATGTTTTCCTGGCCGATGAACGAATTATTGCTAGACTGCCTAAGGTGCTTGGAAAGGTCTTCTACAAAGGTACAGCGAAACGACCTATCCCTGTGAGCCTTGCACCCGAAGCTGAGCCTAAAGACAAATCAAACAAGCGTCCAAGTGCAAAAGCCTCGGAGTCTCAGAGACAAGCCCTAGTGGGAAGTTCTCAACACGTTGCCAAGGAAGTAGAGAAAGCTCTCGCCTGCGTGCCCGTGAGCTTGAGCCCTGGACACAACATTGCTATTCGGGTGGCCCTCGAAACATTCACCGCTGAACAGATAAGAGAGAATACCACAGCTGTGGCGAACGGGGTGATAGATAGACTGGTGGTGGATGGTTGGAGGAATGTCAAGAGCATCCACATCAAAACTTTTAACTCTCTTGCCGTCCCTGTCTGGCTAGCGGAAGACGTATTCGTCGAGAACACCAAAAAGGCGCCGATTGAAGGAACAACCTCGGCAATACAGCATGCAGGAACAGAAGCGGATGCAGAAACTGCGAACAAAAAGCGCAAGAGGAAGGTCACCTCAAGTCGAGGCCCTCAGGTTGGAGAAAGGAAAAAGTCACGACTCGCTGAGGAGAAAGCCAAGGAGAAAGAGGATGCAGCCGCACGAAAAGCACGTTTGTCTTCGCAGAAAGCTTCCGTGTTCGACACAGAGTCCTGAAAGCACTATCTCGGCTCTGTCTGAGAAAGATTCGAACGCCCTGATTCAGAACAGGTGGATTGACTGTGTCGGTGAGGAGGCTAGATCGGGACTATTGTGTCTTTTCACCACTAACCATGTTCGATAAGCTTGAGCTGTGGGATCAGCCAGACTGCGCGTGGACAAAATACAAGGCGTAGTGATCTTTGACATGTGTGCCTGCATGAAGACCTGCCCGATTAGCTAGGTATATAGCATCGGTCCGTGATGCACGGTTGAATATTTGGAACGCCCCTTTCCTCGCTTCTTCCTCCGCTTCCCGAAACTCTTTATTAGTCGACGAGATCCACCCATCGTGATTCTGATTTTTCTACTGCATGTATTTCTGAGTATTTGTCGTGCAGTAAGTACGATCTTTCGGACATCTACTTGCGTTCGCCACAGCACCGGCGATCGATTGCCCCGCATGGTTTCCACCTGATGGATCTCACATGTGCTAGAAATGTCTGCGGAACGAGAAGACTCCTGGCTCACCGCTTTTATTAGCACGAGCACAAGAAGAAGGCGTGCAATCATTTAGGTGAGGCTACTGCAACTGTCAGGCTTAGCGCATGGAGAATGCTTGTGATTGCATTTAGCACTTTTCTTCAAATCCGTGCCAATTACGTGAGCGATCAAGGTCTTCACGGAGCGATGCTCAATTGCCCATTCGCGTATCGTGTTGACAGTGGGGCAAAGACCCGAGGGGCAGGTGGACTGCAATGAAATGGAATCCCAGGGATAGTCCCACACGGCGAAGGTGGGATGTGCTGGCACCATCGCAGATAGTCTATATAACCAGCAGTTTCCTTGTCCCAGAGGTTCCTTTTCCGTGCAAAACAATCGTACCAAGACAGCTACTCAAACCAAACCACCAACAGGTAAGATATACTGTTCACACAGTGCACGAAAGGGAACTAATACAACACCCCAGACAACCACATACCAAACCTTACAATCACCATGGGTCTTGACGAAGCCAGAGCCGCTCTCCGAGCCAAGTACCCAGAACTCACCGCGTCAGCAAACGGAGGTCGAGGAGGGAGAAGTGAAGAGGGTGTGAGCATTCTCAATGCTTACCTAGAAACTGCTGAATGGATAGCTAAACGCAATGAAGAAAGAACCTGCGAACAATGGTACGCAAAATTGGCGAAGAATGGACAATGAATGCTGTGCAGACAAAGGCTGCTGACAGACGAAAGTCACGGGTATTGTAGAATACTGAAGACTGCACTGTACGTCGCTTGGTCGAATGTCAAGAACTTAAAAAATGATGATGCTGCTGTTGCTGAAGGAAGACGGTGTGTGCAAAGCGCACTGCTAGTAGACGTTTCGCGGGCCTGATGCTGTGCTGAAAAGTCGAATCTGTGCAGTTTGAGGTGCTACCCGGAAATTTTTATGTATTAGAGGCAAACACGACTGAGACCCCTCGAGCCTCGAGATGAGGATGGTCGAGCGAACAGATAGAGAACGGATATAAAGAGGTTGTGACGATGGGCAAAGAGCGAAGAAAATGTGATAATAGCAAGAGGGGAAGACGGTCACTGTGAACAGGAACAGTTGTGCAGGCAGGAGCACGCAGCAGGGCCTCTCCACAAGTCGTCGGTGGTAGAAGGGAAGGAAAAGATGGAGTCTTCCAATACAGCTCTTGCACGCCAGTGAACCTGATCCCGGACGCCCTCTGGTTAGTTGATCGACTCACATCAGCCACTTACAGGCGGTGTAATCACGAGGCCCAAGTTTGAGAAGAGCTCGAGCCCAGGAAGCTCCTTGGGAAATGCTCCTCTGGGTTAGAAGATCACCCAGAGTCGAGCCAACTAGCGCCTTCAGAGCCTCGAGTGCATTGTTCTCTCTTTAGCATCACGTTGGCTCAGACTTTCATTGGCTTAATAATTGCACTATTGACCCCTAAGTTTATCGCTAATCCCGTTTCGACAATGCACTTCTGCACCCCCGAAGGTTTCTCACACTCTGGACGCCCCTGGATCCATGCAGATGTGGTCACTAACGTCTCTGAAGGCGCTTGTTTCTCATACCGCAATTCTTTCACTCTTTCTGCGACAAGCGCTATCCGCATCACAGTGCTCATCAGCGAAGCAAAACGCCAATAACTCACTATTACCATCCAAAACATAAATCCTTGACCTGTGCCCGCGAGTTTCGTCGTCTCTCCAGTTCGCAGACACATCTCAAAACTAATCACCACAAGCTGAAAGCTTTTAAAGGTGCGACCCAAGTCATGGCGCGCGAGGAGATTGGTTCATCTCACGCTCCCGAACCGCCTCCAACTTTCCCAACGTCTGCTAGTGTTCCGCATTTCTATTTCTAACCAGAGCGTGCAACCCAACAACTAGAGATTCAGCTGGCCGTAAAGTATCACCAGGGAAACGTGTAGAGCAGACATTTCCCTTGTTCTGGGATGGCCGCTACCTCGTCTGATTCTGTGGCGCTTATCATCTCCTCACTATCCTTTTCTGAGATTGAGACAATAAAAGAAACCTGAAACTCATGCAGGGGTTCCCGCAACGGATCCCCAGCTTTGGAAGCTGAAACCACTCACTACTGATCAGCACGTGAATGAGCCGCATCCATGAGTATCGTGGCGGGCTGAATAAAGAAGAGGCTGAAGTAAATGATGTTGTTAACAGATCTGCAAGTTTAATGATTTTATCCATTGATCGCTGTTCTTTTCCGAGTCGGAACAAACTATCTAGAATACAGTAGTCTTGACATGGTCTTCTATACGCATCCTCGCTATGCCAATAACATCGTTGGAGATGAGAAGCCATCGAGGCCAACTTGTATATATACATGATTTTTATAGAACATTAGGTAAATTACCCACTCACTTAGCCACTGAAACGGAATCTTCGCTCGAGGTTTCAGTCGCGTCATGAGCTGCCTTTGGCACAAGTGAATCTGATTCGGGCAGAGCATTGGCATCTACGCCTTTGGTTTGCGGTTCGCTGATTGTCTGTGACGACGCACCGTGTGCTGCTTCTTTCTTCTGAGAGTATTCTTCGGGCGTGTGGCTTTTGGTCTTCGATTCCGGCTGCGGTGTAGAATCGTTCCCAGCATCAGATTTAGTTTTCTTTGAAGCAGTGCTCTTTTGCGGTGCTGTCTTCTTCTCGCTTATCGCAGAAGCTATCGCTGATGTAGAAGGTGTCTCGTTTGATGACTTCTCACTCTGTGCCTGTTCCCGATCCTGCTCGTGCTTCGCCTCGACTGCTGCTCTTCGCTCCGCGATCTCTTTCTGTAGCTCTTCCTTCTCCTGTGCCAGCTCCGCATCCAGCGATTCATCATCTTCCAACTCTCCTTTGTAATGCTCTGGATGCTCTCTGAAACAGTTCTGCATGTTCTGGAACTTATCAATGCATTCCATCCCCTTCGGTTCCTCATTCGAATACACGAAACATGAGAATGCTTCCCTGAATTGTGGACCACATGGACCGTATGCCATACCTCCTAGGCAGGGACAGTCCCAGTTGATTTCACCGGTCACAGGATTGAATGCTCCTTGTCCTTCAGCTTCTTCTTCCAGTTCTGCGGGTCCTTCCGTGCCAGGCATCGGAAGATCTGCCGTTTGTGCACCAACAGATTCTGCTTGTGTCTGATTCGCAACATCTTCGGATGATTTCTCTATTACGGACTGTAGGACGGATGGGTCCTTTTGCACTTTTTGTCGACTGCTTGCGGTCAATTCATCTATGGTAGAACCTTCTCGTTCGTCTACCAGCGCATCGACATTGGGATTCAGTAGGTCTAGTTGTGTGTCAGCTATAGGTTCGCACTGGGAAGATGGTTTTCGCATACTGTTCTGAGGATGTTCTGCAAAGACAGGACTTGTGTTGTAGTAGTATATGCCAGCACCAGCTAGGCCCCATCTTAGTGCACTGCTTTTCCAACTTCTTGATCCAAGATGTCGCGATTCTGTGGTAAGGTATCGTCGTGTGGCTGCAGGTTGAACCGGTATTGAAGAGCTCCGTGAAATGCGCGAAGCTGCGCGTGCTCCTGACCGAAACATCGCTGAGAACGTAGAATATCAACAAAGGAGATGGACAGTTTAGGATGTGGCAGCCCTCACATTAACGGCGATGAGGTCGGATGGGGATGCGCAGGTACAAGAATATCTTGACCTTCGTATGCTTATGAATTAAATCTGAAGCCATGTCGGTCTTGAAATCGTGTTGACGACATTCGGAGGGAGGATTTTCCGCTACCTTTTACGTCAGCCTATCAAGAAATTTGGTTTGCATGCTGTGCTTGATCCCCTGTTTGAACAACAATGAAGGTTAGGAGGTCGAATGCTCATGAAATAATATTCTTTTCAGTGCTAGACTAACTCCTGTACGGCAGCAATGAAGACTACATGGTATCCGGCAGGTCTTTTAGAAGGTAAACCAGAAAAACCTTACGGTATAATTGCCTTGAACCAGCCAATCAATAAAAATGCACTCAATGCAGTAATCGATCACGCTACATTGCTAGTATGCGCAGATGGCGGTGGAAACAGATTAATGAAATACGACAAGGAGGTTTCCCTTCGAAGACGACGCCCAGATGTAATTATTGGTGATCTGGATTCACTCAGTAAAGAAGCAGAAGCATACTGGAGACGCACGGGCGTGAAGATTGTAGAAGAACCAGATCAGTATGCAACCGATTTCACGAAAAGCCTCAAATGGATGCGACAAGAGTGGGACAAGCTGGGTGGTAAGGATACAGAACTTGATGTCGTGGTTATGGGAGGACTAGGAGGTAGAGTCGACCAAGGCTTCTCCCAAATACATCATCTCTATATGGTCCACCAGCAACCTGAGCTCTTGCGCGGTGCTATCTATCTGCTATCCGAACAGAGTTTATCTTTTGTCTTAGCTGTTGGCGAGAACGAGATCTTTGTCAATCGACAGTCGTTTGCTGAGAACGTTGGCATTATTCCTATACTCGGCCCGACGCGTATCACCACATCTGGTCTTGAGTGGGACGTGTCTGATTGGCCAACCGAGTTCGGTGCGCAAGTAAGCACGAGCAACCATATCCGATCGGATGTGGTGAGGATTGTCGTTGGAGCCAAGCGACCCCTGTTGACTATCGAGCTCGCGGAGAGCCTGTGTGCCGGTGAATCTTGACTCATGGGTGTGGATTGATTGTTGATCAGACCGCTTCTTGACTGTTTTGAAAACAGCAATGCTAGCTTATTGCTGGAACTGTAGCTTCGAGCTGGTCTATGGGCACTTCGCAGGCGGCTGCCTGGATCCAGACCGCAACGCGTGCGTGATTGTTCTTGGATGCGTGAGCTTTGATCCAGTCAGCAACTGCTGATCATCACATGACCTGCTTTAATGAGCGAAGGTCGAGTGAATATAGCCACTCAATATCGATGCATGGCACAAACCGTGCTATTTCTCATTGGAATATGGTGGACTTGCAGACCAGTCTGGGGCGTCGTTCATGTCCTGAATAGCTCAAATTAGCCTGGCTTCTTTGTGCAAAGGCAGCGAATCTTGTGCGGAGGTCTGATGATTCTCTTGACCAGGTTTGGGGCTGGACAAGTTCTTCTGATGGCCATACCAATCAACATCACTAAGATTGAGTTTTCGTGCTCGAGGCGCACGGCCGTGTCTCTCCGACCGACTGAGGGAGTGATTCAAATGCTCGTATCCTGTTTTGGTCTGTTTAGCAAATTTCTTAGATGCCGTGGCTGGCTGGAGTATTGGAGCCAGAGCAGGGGCCTCTGTACCATCGTGCTGGTCATCATCATTTAGATCATAGTTAAGAACAAGGTTTTTTATCCTCTGTTGTTCTTCGCGTTCAGCAGCCTGCTGCGATTTCATGGATACCGCGAAATGTGAATCTGAAGGAAGGTCAATTGTGCGGGTCTGTAAATCAGTCAGCTCCGCAGTCATTGATGTCTTGATATTCTGTACCTGTTGTCTGTTGCCTCTCTTCGTCATCAATTGGAAAGCCATCGTGTTTGGCGGGAGAGTTTCGTTACCATTTTCATTACCTTCTTCCACCACAGTATCTGCTGTTGGACGCTGTGCTTTTCGAACAGGGAGTGGAACATCGAATCGAGCCTGTCGTTCGTTCTTTCGAGAGTCAAGGCTTTCGGCCATCATGCTGGCAAAAGCTGCATCGAATTCAGCTTCAACTTCAGGATCCAGCACTTCCTCTTCTCGCAGTACGACGATCTGTTCCTCTTCATCGGACAAACGCTCTTGTACTTCAGCATCGGAGGCGTCATCGGCAACATCATCGTCTTCCTCTGCAGAAGAGTCTTGGACCTCTACCTCGACTGCATTGTCATCATCGCCAAGGGCATCGTCCGAAGCAGAGTCTTCAACGTCTTCGGCCTCGTCAGCCGCACGGCCAGAAGCTGACTGCTGGTATTTGGCTGCAACCGCTTCACTGAATGCTTTCGCAGCTTCATCAACGTCCGTAATGAGCTTCCATTGTGGTCGTACTGAAGCATACACGTCTTGAATTAGGAAATCAATCTCCATCGGTAGTGGGTCCTTGGTAAGCACATAGTACTGAAAGAATGTCAAGAAGAAGTCCAACTTCTTGCGAGAACTTCCACGATCAAAGCAACCTCCACATGTCTCAAGTACCGTGCACAGCAGCCGGATGCGAAAGAAGTCGTCTGGAGTGTCGAGATGTGTGACACGTCCTGGCACTGGCGTGCCGCCTTCATGGCCAAACGTCACAATACGGTAGAGTGTGTCGAAGATGACGGCGGAATCGATCATCTTGTAGTTGTAGAGCTCACCAAGGTATTTAACCTCGGAGATTCGTCGTTGGTTGAATTTGAAATCGTTCTGCTCCAAACCAAGGGTAATGTTTTCTAGGACGTTATCAATGACAGCAATCGCGAAGTCCTGATGGTACCTCGATAATGCTCCGAGCAATACTGCAAGTAAGTGAATACTGCTGAATTTCACCTTTCCCGGCTTGCTGAAAATCTTCTCCAGCATAATCACGACATCGGGCTCTTCCCAGTGAAGCTTTCGAATAGTCTTCAGAATCTTCATGTAATTACGCTTAGTCATATCGAGGTAGACCAACTGCCTAATGAATAGCTCAGTTGGGGTACGTTCCTTCTGCTCGATTGCGGACCGCTCAGGAGGATCAACATAGTACAACGCATTCTCTAGCAACATTCGCTCCTGGGCCCCCAAATGCTGTGCGGATTTCTTCCTCCCTAGGGTTTCCAGGAAAGATGTCATTCTTGGGGCGGTCTCCGGATTTCGCAAGAGATAGCGACCACAGTTTTCAAGGAAGCTGGCAATAATCTCAATATTCATACGCGAAAAGTCGTCCAAGCTGACCCTGAAGCAATGGAATATGACGTGCTCTGGTACCACTCCGAATTTTGTCAGCTCTGCCAGATACCGCATATTCAGCAGCCGGACCTGCCCAAGAAAGTCTTTGGACTTTCGTCTTTGAAGACTTCGAAATTCGTCGTCGAGATACGATACCATGCCGTTAACGACATCAGGCATATACTGTCCAAGTGTTGCAATAAGACGTGCGTACAGCGGTAACAAGTCTGTCCGAGCTTTTGGTATCTCCTGCAGACTTTTCACAAGACGATTGCGAGACGCTTTTGAATTCAAGAAGCAGAAATCATGCGCAACCGAATCAACTTGCTCTTTAGTCTGCATTTCTGGCAGTCGTAGCAGCAAGGTATCAACCTGGGCTCCGACAGTTCTATTGGCAATCTGCGTTGACTGGTCGTCATTCTCTGTAGCAGCAGACTTCGCAGGCTGCACTTCAGTCGCACGAGTGGGGATTGCCTCTTCATTCTCCGTACGTGCTTTCTTACTGTCTTCCAGTAGAATGCCCGGCACTCGGCCTTTGAGGTCAATGAGATTCTCGTAGAAACGACGCTCATCCTCGTCTTCCCAAATCCCGACGCTGTCATTGGAGCTGCGAAGAACGTCTCCCACTTTGACAATCCCAACAGAGCTTGTAGCCATAAAATCGTTTCCCTCTTTGTCCGAAAGATCAGGCATTTCTTGCCCGAGGATATCACACAGCGTTTGTGCACTCGCTAAGAGTTTCTCTTGTACTTTCTGTTGCTTCTCGAAGTTTGTCTGTCTATCCTCAAAGATCTCTCCACTTCGGACATATGCTTCAGCATTTCGACGCCCTTGATTGTTCAGAGATTCGTGGTCGCGTACAATGCGCTTTTTGAGAAATTGGATGTAGCGGTCGATGACATTAAGAAAGCGTTGTCGAACGCCTTCAGGGATCAGAGGTAAATCGTCCACCTCGGTCGTCCCATTAATACTTTCGTGCTTCACATCTGGCACAACCTCGCCCTCCCCATCAACCTGTTTACGTGGCTCCTCTGATGGCGGTTTCATCCCCAGTATATCCCAGGCAAAGTTTTTCACGAACAAAACTGCCAGAGGCAAGTTGACCAATTCTGGGTCATGTCCAAGTAGATCTTTTAGGACTTCCAGTGGGAAAGGGTCATGATCTCGCATGTTATCGTTTTTGATTCCGTTCAAAGCGCTTTTCAGCTTTTGGGCCTCTGCGCTGCGACCTGGCTCAGCTGTGGCGACCTCCTTAACCTTCGCACTCGCATCGTCAGGTCGCTCCACATCCTCCAGACTGCGCAAGATGCCACATAGCCAGAACTCAGTCACAATCCGAAGCAGAATTCGATGTCGAGCCACACGTTCCTTCTCCTCACGCTCTCTCACTTCTTGACTCCATTGTTTGACTTGTGCTCTGTCCGGCGATGTCAACCCTCGTCCGAGGAGCCAACCTAGCTGTTTTGTGAATTCGCCAGGTCCAAATCTTTGATGTAAAGCGCTGACAATTTCTATGCCTGCCGCGATGTCTCCTGCTGTCTTCAACCGGCTAAGACCTTCTGCAGTTGCTGTTATAATTTCGGACAAATATTTCTGTAGGGACAGCGTTTTGATCTCAATAATCAAACCTGACTGCGCTGCAACGGCTATACCAGTTCGAAGTCGTTTAATGAAAGCCGTGTTCTTCTTCAAGGATGAGTCGAGTGAAGAATTAACGGAGAAAACATCTTGCCGAACCGTCAGGACATGAACACAATTCAACAAAAACAGACTCACCCTGTGCTCCTTCCCACACCTTCAAATTCAAGTCACGTAGTTCTCCTGTACATAGTGGTAAATATCAAAATCATATATGGGCGCAATTGGTATCCTCACTCTTTCTTTTGCGGTCCATGATGGGCCGCGGTGGAAATAGATTTTGAATGCCGTGTGCATGGCGCCTGTCTGATTCAGAGCATAGAGAGCAGAATTTCTACTCTCAGACGTCCAGCTTGAAGGAAAGATCAAGCAAACACCACCATCAAATTTGTCACAGTACAAAGCAACGGCGTCATTCTAGGGTCACTACCAGTATTGTGAATATATAAGGCTCAACGAGGCGCGCTAAATTAATCTCCGATAACCCCGGCCAGATCTTGTCTTCCCCTAACTAATTCAGGGTGTTATTACTGTATAATCAAAGTACTATAAGGTGTCCTTCAAGTCTACTTAGTATCGCTTGGATCTTGGACTTGATTTGGCACTGGATTGATGTTGAGCGATGAGGCACGGCAGCAATGTGGCCAGACGTGACGGCTCTTTTTAATGGCCATCACGCACAGCATTCAAATAAAATTAGGAATTCCACAGCTCTGTCCAGTTCACCGAAAGGAGTTCAGTTTTGAATTTCAACGTGCCGAATATGGGTGATCGGTTGAGCAAGACGGTATAGAATATGTGATAATGGTTCAATTCTATCTCAAGACGTCTGCAATATGTAAACCTGTTCCCTCAAATGTTTTTGATCCTTTTCAGAAGATACTGTGAGACAGATGGTATCTAGACGCCGTTGGAGGAGAAGACCTCATCGATCTCCTTCTTGGCGTCCTCCTTGCTGATGCCCTTCTTCTCGGCAACCATCTCGGCCAAGGTGTCTCGGTTGCCAGCGCTCTTTTGGAAGTCCTCAGGAGTGAGTTCTGGGTACTTGGCTCGGAGAGCGGCTCTGGCTTCGTCAAGACCCATGGTGATTGTAAGGTTTGGTATGTG
>Ga0181459_100132_pt1 | contig 13905 bp, 13 predicted proteins | sample InSIn2SAF170_FD_119060 | JGI IMG/M metagenome (GOLD analysis project Ga0181459, IMG submission 119060) | Clean room microbial communities from NASA Spacecraft Assembly Facility at Jet Propulsion Laboratory, Pasadena, California, USA -... ...
GACAATGAGTCAAGTGATCGAGCTGTCAAGCAAATCACTGATAGGAAGGTTTTATGGAAGGTTCATCTTAGAGTCTAAGTTATTAGAGTGGATTGAGCGCGTGTGGACACATGTTCTAGGGTCTAAGTCGGGGTATCACCGGTTGGTTAGAGGTTGGATGGCGTTTCACTTTCGCACTACAGATGATGCTCGGAAAATCGTTGGGATTATATGGTTTGAGGGCACAGCAACATTCTCTTTGGATAAATGGACGCCTAGCTTTGACACTAGGTCGGAGAGGCTAACCATTCACCCGGTCTGGGTGAAAAAGCTAGCTTTAGAACTTTGGTCGGTGGAAGTTTTTCAAGCTATTGGCAACAGTATTGGAACGTTTGAGAGGTTGATGAGCACTTTAAGGTGGATACTTCGCGGGCGGTGGCTCGCATTCTAGTTGAGCTCGACCTCCGTGAAGGTTTGGCTGAGGCATTGGAGATAGAGATTGATTGCCGAAATTATGTGCAGGACTTGGATTACGGGAGATACCATTCAGGTGCACGCGTTGTCACTCATATGGACATCTTGCCAGTGATTGCCTTCTGAAATTTGCCAAGACAGAATGGCGAAGGAAATTGGAAGGAGGTGGGCTAATTCAGGCTGGGAAGGAGGCTGATGGCTGATATGGTCGGGTTGGGAATGGTGAGATGGACAGTGGAAAAAAGCTCAAGCATATAGTTGAGGAGCAAAAATTATTGCATATAGTGGGGGCAAAAAGAGGGTTGGAAGCAAATTATGGTGAAAGTGAAGTTGCAGCTAATTCTACATTCTTTGTATCCGTAGAGGAACTACCTCTAGAGATATCGGAGGAGGATCTTATATCATTGGATATAATGGGAGCTAATCAGGGTCTGGAAGCTACTGCTGGTGGTGGTTAAGTTGTTGATGCCACCCTCTCTGTTCCCTTGGAGGAGCTGTCGCTACAAAGTCTAGAACAAACAATGATGGAGCCACAAAAGATGGACCTAGATTCCAATGTGCCCACTACCGTCGACACCTGTCTAAGTGTGTAACCTTATCGATCGTTGTTCCCCCGGCCTTCCTATTCTTATAGCTCTTATTGGAAGGTGATTTTATTGTCTATCTAAGTAGGGAGCAAAGAACCGATTCCTCTCCTCTCCTCTCGATGGCGGCCTTATCAGTCGAGCACCTAAAGGTGATGGCGGCCAGTCGAGCCTGCTTTCGCATCCTCTCCTCTCCCTTATGGTCGAGCACCTAAAGGTGATGGCGGCCAGTCGAGCCTGCTTCCGCATCCTCTCCCTATGGTCGAGCGCCTCCGGACCTTATCAGTCGAGCACCTAAAGGTGATGGCGGCCAGTCGAGCCTGCTTCCGCATCCTCTCCTCTCCCTTATGGTCGAGCACCTAAAGGTGATGGCGGCCAGTCGAGCCTGCTTCCGCATCCTTATCAGTCGAGCACCTAAAGGTCCTTATGGTCGAGCACCTAAAGGTGATGGCGGCCAGTCGAGCCTGCTTCCTTGATGCTTATTGGGTGGGGCTATGGTCGAGCGCCTCCGGACCTTATCAGTCGAGCCCCCTAAAGGGTCCTTTTAGTCGAGCCATCTTTAGATAATAAGGGCATCGCTCCCTCATGCTATCTATTGAGGGCTTAAAAACCTTAATACATCATGCTCTATGCTAAAACTCCTGACTTGTTGCCTTATATCGCTGCTTCATGCATCTATCGCATGAAAACGCCAACGCATACTTATACTGCGCCTCTAGCATACCGCTCTTACTTCGCTCCTCCCCCATGCTTTCAACTCATACTGCTACTTACTCATGCATGAAAGATATTAGTATGGATAGAGATACCAATACGCATATGCGCAACTACTACAGTAGAATATACGCAACTCATCATTGCCAAAATTCAATTGACTTATTGGGTGGGGGGGCTCCCTATATAAGTCAACGGGGCTGGACTATATACGTAAATGGACGATGGACATGGCAACGACTGGCGGCCAGTAAGCTAGAGAGAAGTCCGCCTGCCCTGCCAGAGAAATACAGCTTAAGAGAAAGAGGTGGGCCCCCTCCCTTTAGCATGGCAAAGCATTTCCCTATTGTTGCTCAAGTAGGGGAATAATCTCAAAACCAATAAACCTTGTGCTTGTTGCTGTGTATATGGTCATTACACTCACGAGTGTCCCCTTTGACCTGAGATGTGTCATATGTGGGAGGCGGCTTAAGCTGCCAAGCACCCTACCCAGCCACCACCTCCGTCGAAACAACCCTCGTCTTCGCAACCGGCTATGATGAGGAACCCTTTCCCAACACAAGGACACGTGGCCACACTGGAAACCCATCCTTCCACACCACCTTCCATTCCTTCCCAGTCTGGAAATGGAACTTACAACATCCTCTATATTGATTCAGGTGACATCAAATTCACTACTCGATCGCGTCAATATGGTACACCACCTGAGACTCAACCAATTGAACTCGCAGAACCTATTTCATCCAATAGTGGATCTTTACACATCCCTCGACCTAGTATTGAGCCAGTACCAAAATGAAAAAAAAAAATAGAACTCGTCTCAATTTCCTAATGCTCATGCACAGGTCACCTAGAATTACAATATAGTAGATGACTTAGCTCAGTCCCCTACTGCTATGTCGGCCCTTGAAGTGCTTCAGACATGCCCCACATAGAAGAATACTCTACTATCTGCTTTGGGCACTGTGGATCCTTCGGACGATCGATTGATTGTCTTGGACATTGACAAAGCTGACCACCCTCGCTTACCACCCTCTGTGGCCTTCCAGATACCAATCTCTATGAAAAATGCTATCATTGTCATGGTGTATCATTGACAAAGGTGCATCCACTTGTGTGATGTCTACCGAAGTCTAGAGGAATTGGGTTATGCTAAGCTTGTTCCATCTACCATAACTCTCTGTGCCTATGATGCCCATCTCAACTAGAAGGGTTGTACATTGTCCCATCCAAGTCACTGGGAAACAAGTTCTCCTAGATGTTGAAGTTATAGTAACACCACTTTACTATAACTAGAATCTACTCTTGGGTTGTATTTTGATGTACACCATGAAGGTGGTTTGCTCTTCAGTCTTCTATGAGCTTCCCCCACAACGGTAAGATAGTAACTATTGACCAGCTTACGTATATAGACCCTAACAGTAATAAAATGATCGATAAAAGAATTGATTCCTTGGGTGGAAAACATGCCTTCCATTTCCAAAATAAGCCCTGGCGTATACTATAAAAAGACTCCACCTTTCTTGGTGCTTACCACAGTCCTCCACCTGTCTATGATCCACCAAGCTCCTCCTGCATATGCATGGTGTCATCTTCCCAAGCATCCAAGAAAACCATGTGCTCGTCTTCATAGCCACCTACTGCTCAGACAGCCTCGACATATTCAATCCCTATGTCTAAGGGCGTTCCCCCTTTTCACTGTTCTTTTAGCCCAATTCTGTTCCTTTGTCCACCACCTGGAATAATGAGTACTCCAGTTATGGCCACCTTCAATTTGCCAAATAGAACATTGGGGATTACATTTTGGTACTTGGATCCTCCTGCCCCCACCCCACCTTTTGTGCCTACTCCTTATTTAGCGTTGACTCCTGTACCACCGATAGCGACCACTCCGATTGCTACTCCAACACCTACACAGGCCCAGCCCAATCCATCTCAAGCTGGGAAAAGGGTGGACAAAGGGGTAAAACCCAAGAAGAGAGGGGGAACCAATAGTATTAACCAAGCTATGGCTAACCTGAGCACTGCACCTAAAGCCCCACCTCCATGTTCTTTATGCGACCTCCCTGGCCATGCTACCAATAATGATATCTCCTAGAGCTTAAAAGACTTCTTCCTGTTTATGATTCAGAATCAGACCCATCCATCCCAGTGGTTCATGTCACCTTACTTGAGTCATCCAAATGCATTAAGTCTTTGTGCATGAACCACCCTTGTGCTCTGTGTGATACCTATGTGGCCATTACTCTCGCCATTGTCCCAAGTTACCCCATTTCTGTGATACCATTGTTGTCGTAAGAGAGTTGGATGCCTCCCGAAGTGGAGCTTCTACCCTAGTACTTGAGGATGCGCAAGCAGGCTCGACCATAAGCTAGTTACTTATTTGACCCTCTCAAATAAGTAATTAGCTTAAGTAAATTGAACCTAACCCTTTCTCATTAGAGGCATAGTCAAGAGCCAATCCAACCCATTCTTTCTATTTTTCCCCCTGATGTGCCTATGGATGAGAACGTCATGCATATCCTTTACCTTTCAACCTCCATTGGATCAATTGCATCAGGAAATCATTCATTTGATAATAGCATACATAAAAGCATCCCTTGTATTCCCTCTATCGCTTCAGTATAAACATCAGTGGATGGGGCTCACCCGAATGAATGAATATATTAGTGGGGCTTCAGCGCAATACTTCACTTCCCATGGGGATGGATTCCAATGAACATCCCGCATAACTTCATAAATAATGATCAGATGTGCGCAGCCATATTCATCATAAGAATACTGATTGATTGGGGCACGCATTCCACCTCCAATCACCCCGTTCAGTGCATGGCTATCTATTTCCACCCCACCCCTTATTAGTTAGGATATTGTCATACTTCACTTATTTGGATTTGGGCAGTACCTTCCTACCATCATTTCTCATTGAGTTATTCACTCTTCCAGGCAGACTCAATTACATTATGATCGGGTTAGAAACACTATTCCGCATCCCTTATGATCTGAAGGAACTCTCATCGAGTGTTCTATGATCGGGATTGAGGATACACACTAATCCTCAATATTATGATCTACGGATTTCAAGAATTGCTCTTCCTAATCCCATAACTTCATAGATCATGATCCGAAGTGGATAGCAGTATTTATAAGAATCTATGATTCATCGGGGGAATGAACTATGATCGGGGTGTAGAGCACACTCCTCCAACTGATCCTTGGGATGTGGGACTCACCCCAATATATTGCCACTACCTAGTTACTTCACTTACAGGGCACATAGGTCACACCTCCAATCACTCTCTTTCTCGAATGATGATAATATGCCCTTCGGGGGAACACATCGCCCATATATGTAGGCTCACACTCTACCTCGTTCAGTGCATAAGATTTGCTTTTCTTTGAAGTATGCTTCGCCGGGTGAATCACAACACTTCACTTCCAAGGCCTTCACCCTTCAATGAAAGGCTCACAACCCCATACCTGGCACAGAGCTCTCCCCCAGTGCCAGAGCTTATTGCTACCCATACCTGTTACAGAGCAGTTGATTGACACTACAATGCACGCAGCAAGCGGTAGCAAGCGGAGTATGTCAGGTAGGAACAAGAAGGAATTAGATGGCCCGTTCTCAACTCGGCTCAATCAAATCATTATTGATGGGTGCATAGCCAACGAAGGCTCACCTTTGGGGTAAGGAGAGGCGCTCGACAGCTCATGAGACACCCTAGGTTCTGGTCTAGCCCTTACAGGTACTTAACCAAGTCCAGTCATAAGTGTTGGTGTATAAGCCCGGATACGGTTCACTAAAGTAACCACGCTGGTAGCCTGGGTCAGCCTCGTTCCTAGGTGGATAGCAATATATATATATGGTACCACTAGTCTTGCGACATTAAGCTAAGTCTAAGTTACCTCTAAGCCGTATGGGCCATCTGGTACAGTTAACGTATGTTATAAGTACTAAGTCCCCTCTAACGACCTACAAACATCGCCCAGCCAAGGGCCAGCCATGCCATTGATCAATAGAAAAAGCAGGTCATGCCTGGGATCACTACGTGTAGTAAGTCCTTAAAAGAGATATAAGGGCGAGGGCGAAAAAGGGCGGATAACTCTGCTAGGCTATGAACAAAGTCACCAAAGTCACCATAGAACTCTGCTGGGCTAGTGGGGGCAGTGGAAAGTAAGTATCTGTCACTATGAAAGTAAGTATCTGTCTGCTTCATATTGGTTAAGGAAATGTATTCCAAAGGGATCTGTCCAGGAAAGGAACAAGGTCTGCCCAGGATCTGTCTGAACTAGATGGCTGAACGAGAATAGGGAGGGATATGGATATAAGGTATCGGAAGAAAGAATACGAGCGTGGCTAAAAGTAAGGGCTAAAGGAATGGTTATGGTGGGTGCCGAACTGCTACCTTAGCTGCTGGGGGATCTTCTACTGGTTCAGGATCAACAGATGAAATTGCTCCTACTTTTGGATCTAGAGCTATATGTTGCGGATTAAGTGCTAGGTACAGATACAGATACGGAACCCACAGAGGAGGTAGAGGCAAAGGCAAAGACGGAATTCAGCAAGTGTTTTTTATGGAAGTAAGTGAATGCTATATCGCTGCTAATCAGAGGTGTATAGGGTGTACTACGTGATGGTGTTATGTGCTGGGTAGTACTCCAGGAAGGGGGGTAGTGTGATCCGGTCCTGAGATGAGAAGAGGGCTTTAGCTGTACCTTCTAAGATCAATTCATCAAGTGGTCTAGAGCTAACAGTTCTACTAGGTCATAAGGTGAGGTTGTATGAACTTAATCAAAGGTAAGGCAAGGGTAAAGGGTTAATAGTAATAGTGCCATACCAACAAAGCATTAATTAAGCAAGTGTGATAAAAGGCCTATCCTCTCCTAGCAATGTCTGAAGCCCGTCCAGCTCTTCTATGTTGAAGTGCTTCCATCCCTCCCATCTATCCGTCCAATGCAGCAGTAAGTCTAAGTAAGGCAGTATCTAGGAACAGGGTGGTAAGAGTCAATAAAAAGGTCAAAGTAGGCAGCATAGTCAAGGTGTAAAGGTCGTAAGTGCCTAACCCCACCCAATCATCTGATATCTGATCTGATCTAACAAGTTCTGGCTGTTGATAATTCATCCGGCAGTGAAACGATCTCTGCTAAAGGTCAACCCTCTCGGGACCATCCCCGCAGGAGCATGCTACTAGAAGTCCTCGGCTAATCGATCATCCATCCAGCCGCCCCGCCATGTAATCCAGCAATCGTGCATGGGGAGCAAGGGAAGCTACTCAAAGGTTCAATTTACTTAAGCTAATTACAGCTCATTACTTATTTTAGAGGGTAAAATAAGTAATTGGCAGTAACTAGCTTATGGTCGAGCCTGCTTGCGCTGCCAATAAATAAGAGAAGTGGGCCAGTAAGTAAGTGGCTGCTGGTAAGGATGCGCTGACCGAGCCAGTAAGATCCAGGGAGTGTTTTTGCTCAGTATTTGTATGGGACTAGTGATATGTATAAGTGCATTGCATGCAAGACACCTATATATATCACTAGTGCACCCTGACATAGGATTTTACATTAGCATATAAGTATGACATGGCATATTTGGGGTTATTTAGCATCATACAACAGCATCCAGTGTGATTATCAGATATATCGAGCTCAGTAGGGTTTTCCTTGCCTTTCAGGTCTGTTCCAGCATGGTTTATCAGCTTTTGACACCCTGAATTCAGAGGTCTGGATCTCCTGCGACCTAGGTCAAATTGAGGCATATGACATATGGATGGAAAGCTTCTTTAGAGACCTTTCCAATGGTATATAGCGCTCCCCCGGATTCTAAGGGGCATTAGATATATTTAGCCTCCTTTCTATAAGTTCTGGGACGTTGCATGATCCTTTGAGCTAACATGTGTGACTTTCATGGACGTGCATGGCAATGATTGGTAGCCTATCTATCAGAGCGTTCTGCACTTCTGAGCACCCATTTGGCTCATACATCCACCGGGATCATCATCTTGGTGAGCGCTCTCTCAGATTATCCAGTTTCAGTCAGTGGTGGGGTTCTACATGCAGAGTTCTTACACAGATCACATATGGACGTTGCATGGCATGTTTTATCAGTTATTTCTCAGGCATCTTGGCATTTTTGGATACCTAGTGGGCTCCTCCATCTTCTCCCATCCTCAAATCCTTGAGCGCTCCTCCAGAGTATCAGTATGCAGTCATCTCATGGATTAGACCCTCACACGTGTGGAGGGGTCGATTTTCTTCCCTGCATGGATATGTTTGATGGTTGAGATCTATTTTGACCACATGTGGGAGATGATGTGGAGCTTGGCACACATGTTCTTGCATTTTTGGGTGACTTGGCACATAGAGAGTTCCCCTCGGAATTAAGATGCAAACACATCACGATTTTAAGGTGTTTCACCCAGCTCGTATGCATTTCCCACTCAGCATGGAGGAGATGACCTCTGGCGAGAATATAGATGTTTCAATTTCACTGAATCAGTATTCACTGGAATCACTGCAGCTATGGCAATAAAGAAGAGCATGACCTGACGGGCGAACATAATCTTGATATAACCAATAGTTAGGTCGGTTCTCCGATCCACCTTGAAGTAACATCTCCAAGTAACATCTCCAAGTAACATCTCGAGGCCAGTAGTGCCGATCTGGAATAGTTGAGTAAGGCGGATCATGCTTATGCGCTGTGGGCACAGAGAGGAATAGGTCGTGCCTACCATCCATCGCTATAGTATTATGTGTGACCGAGCAGATAACCACCTCTTTCCTCGGATGTAGAACTCAGTTAATAGTCTTGTGTACCACTGCTATATCTATATAGTGTAGTGCAGCGCCGATCCACTTCTAGCGTCATAGAAATCCGCGGAACTCATAGGAGTTGGATGAGCCAATGAAGATCTGCCTCGGGCGATAACCCTTCCTTATCCGATCTGCTTGGCCTTTTTTGTCTTGGGAAACGTAACCAGAAAGGACCAGAAAGGGCTAGTAGCTCCTGCATATGCATTGGCCCCGCCTTGTCCCCGAGGCGGGAGCTTACTCATTGGGAAACGGATGATAGGGAGACGGCTTCTTTATTACCTGCATCGAGAGAGCAGCCTTATCCGCATCGGCTTTATCCACATTGGCTTCGCCAGGGAAGGTCGGCTCGCCCTAACGAGAGCATTGATCAAACGTGCATAACCCAGCACCGATAGATAGAAGTGGTTTTCCTGATCCTTCATGCTGTCACCATCCGTCTCTTCTACTATCTCAGGGGGAATCACTTGCTTCAAGAGAGAACACATTACACAAATCCATCGATTGGTTTCTTTAAAGGGAAAGCTAGCTAGTGGCATATAAGACTTGTTCCCTGTCCCACCATCTGGTTCAATTACATATATCTCTGTCCCACTCGGGTGAATGAAATCTCTCCATGAAGGAAGAGACCAATGAATAGCTAGCGGCATATGGAGTATATCTTTTCTCCGTGGATAAGGATGCGCAAGCAGGCTCGACTGATAAGGAGAGGATGCGAAGCATGGCTCGACCAACCTTTAGTTACTTATTTGAGAGGGGCCACCCAATAAGCATCAAGGACCGGCAGGATGCGTAAGCATGCTCGACTGTTAAGGCCGCCATCGGCTCGACCATAAGGTCCGGCAGGGGCTCGACTGTTAAGGATGCGCAAGCAGGCTCGACTGGCCGCCATCACCTTTAGGTGCTCGACCAAAAGGGAGAGGTCCGACAGGGCTCGACTGATAAGGATGCGGAAGCAGGCTCGACTGGCCGCCATCACCTTTAGGTGCTCGACCATAAGGGAGAGGAGAGGAGAGGATGCTACAGCAGGCTCGACTGGTAAGGCCGCCATCACCGGCAGGGTGCGTAAGCACACTCGACTGTCAAGGCCGCCATCGGCTCGACTGTTAAGGAGAGCCCCCCCACCCAATAAGTAAATTGAAATTTCATTGGCTCTGCAAGAACCTGATCTCAACAGAGGGACACAGAGCTTCAGCCTCGCCAACATGCCCACCCAGTGAATTATATTAGACACCCCCGCTACCCACACATATGATCTGATAGGATAACTCCCACTGGCGGAGGCGCTAGGATGTCGGACCGGACCGGAGTGGCGGACCGGAGTTCTATGTCGGACCGGAGTCCCACTTTCATACTTTACCAGTAGTTGAGTTATGCCATCCAACGAAGCACTCCCTCTACACACACAAAAGCGTCGACAGGAACAGCTTAGCGAGGGGGCAACAAAAGATGGGATGATTTTTACGGACTTATTACGGTCAATTACTCAAACAACCTACCACATTATGGAAAGACACCACAGGACTAAATGGGGGAGATAAGTGCTTCATTTTATAACCTCAAAGCCTTATGAGCCGCAGCCAATAACCCATCAGACATAGACAATCCATGCATTCATTACACAGTCAGGAACGACAAGCCCATACAATAGACTCTACAACACCAATGAGTTCTTCCCTATTTTAGTTACGATATTGACCCGAATCATTAGCTTTTACTACATTAGGAATAGTTGCGGTCATGGGATAAAAACAAGGTGCGAAGCCGCTTGTCCCTCCGGGGGCAAGGTTTTGACTTACCCTAAAGCAAGCGGGATAACCTCCTTGCACTAGGAAGCGCAAGCCCCTCCGGGACCTTCATTCATTTCCATTCAATAGGACTGACTCTCCCTAGTCGCAGTATTCTCGCTGGCGTCCCCGCCCACATACATGATGGTGATAACCACCTACGGCCGGCGGCGGGGCAGCGTGTTGCTCCCGTGCGTGCAACTGCAACAATGATGTGATGCTCCTACGATACTACGAGGAGATGGGTCATGCATGCATTCGAGCAAGAGCCTTTTTCATTCTTCCTTCCAATCAATATAGGGCCGCCTTTCAATAGGAATAGATAGAGAAACAGCCCGAAATAAAGGCGAGAGAGTGTCACCGAGAGAAATGAGCGAATGGTTTATATATTGCTTATACCGCTTCGCACTATTTTGTCTCTTCTCTCTCACTCATTCCCTCCCCCGGTGCTCATTCATCTCGCTCATAAATAAAGTAAGTTATTGTTCGATCCGCAAAAAACTAACTAACTAACTGTTATGTAGGAATCTATTTCACCACAATATTCGTTCTTTTGGGGTTAATGTTCTCAATGGTGGATTGGTCATTCGCTATCCTTTTGGTTCTGAGAGGACTCCCTGGAGGGAGAGTTGTAAAACCTGCGATTGCTGCTGGATAACCTCCTTTTACTTTATAAGTAATAGACCCTTTCACCCTCCTATTCGTTCGCCAAATCTTGTTCGGTTCCATCCAAGCTCGGGTTTGTCTGAATATTCGCGGATAAAGAATCAGTGGTTCACCGGCCACTACATCTGCGGATCCCGCCAAATCATTCAACCTGGCGGCTGCTCGCTCTTTGATCGGTGATTCACAAGCCACTGGATCTATAGATAATCTCTCCGAAATCTTCAACCCGGCTGCTCGCTCTTTGATCGGTGATTCACCGGCCACTTTCACATCCGTGGATCCCACCTTATTCAAGGCGGCTGCTCGCTCTTTGATCGGTGATTCACAAGCCACTACATCCGGGGATCCCACCTTATTCTCAAACCTGGCGGCGTTGATTGGCACTCTTGTAAGCTCATCCTGCATACGAATTATTGGGGTCCCAGGTCCTGCATCCACCGGGAACATTTTTTCCCTTGAGCGTAAAACTGGGGATTGCAAAGCGTTTCCACATGATAGGGGAGAACTGGGATTAGATCTTGGAAATAATCGACTCAAATAGATACTCATCATAAGCTAGCTTCTTTCTTGCTCCTTCCCCCCTCCCTATTGATTGATTGATCAGAAGAAGCATCTTCGGGCAGCCAGCCATTGTATTTAGATAGGTAGGGAAAACCAATTGGTTGGATTTCTAATGAATCGATCGAGAAAGCTCGAAAGAGCATGGGGGAGCTCAGGAGGGATCGGATGTTCTCAGTTTCAAGTGCTCGCTGATTGAGATTCACGATGATGCTCCTCGAAATGAATGATTGGTATTCAAATGCATGGGGGATGGATGAAAGAGCATGTTGCTGGCTGGCATAAGCAATAAATAAGTGCCTTTCATTCATAAGCAATAAGTGCTCGCCTTTCAATAGACCGAACCCGCCCGGTAAGGCCGGCGCAGGACCAGCGCAGGACCAAACAAATAAGGCGCAGGACCTTACTGGCTGGGTTGACCCAGGACCTTAACCTTTAAGGCCCAGAATCAAATTGGGGGGCCTTACTCTTCAAGTAGGTTCGCCTATAACGTGACAGGACCTTGCCTTATGTTTAGAAGTATACACCGAACGCCTTTTCTTGATGGGCTCAAGTAGTGGTGGATTAGTGTTATGGAGTGGGCGTCTTTTGGGGTATCGGGTTATGGAGGCACTTACTTATCTCCTTGGCTTGACCCTGGCTAGTGACCGAAATGATATGGGTTAATACGTTATATATGAGTTAGCGTGCCCGGGAAATAAGTGGGCGCAAGACAGATATCTTTGTCTATTCCACTTCTATTTCTTCCCCTCAAATATGATTCCGCCCATCTTTCTTTCCCTCAATCGCAGAGCTTACAAGGCAGCATATATTATATATGTAATTATGCAACGACTTTACTTAATACAGTGGGTTCAATAGTAGCGGAGTAGATTTATGGAGTTATGGCTTGCTTGTACTATTTTAGCCCACTATATTACGTTAGGTGACTTTTCCATCATGACCCCGGTTGGCCCGCTATGCCCACTAAGTTACCTTCTGATCTTCCAAAATTTGAAGGCCGTGTCCGGAGAGGATCCTTGTAAGCAAGCACATCATGTCGTTTCACTTATGGTGTTCTTCCAGTAGCATTGTCGATAACACTATGAGGCTACGTTTGCTTCAACACACTCTCACAGGAGCTGCTGCGAAGTGGTATATTGAACAACCCGCTAGGTCATTCCGTGACTTCCAGTTCCTGGCGAAACATTTTGATCCTTCTTCCAGTTACCCGTCAGATATGACGAGGGGATCGAAATCTTAATGTCGTGCCGTCAAAATACTGCCACCCACATATCCGATCATATCCATTAGTGGCGTAGACGACGGAGCCTGTGCAAGGCCAAGAGTGCAAATTCCTATCTTCTCGATTGGTTTCTGAAATCGATTTAGTTACTTATCGGACCGAAGAACAAGCTCTTTTTGAATCCCAACGGTTAGATTTCATCTATGCCCAGTCGGGATACCTTTACACAATCCTTCCTGACACCCCTCGGTCTAATTCTGCTCGTTCAGATCCACCGAGGGCATCCCACGCTGCGGATGGGGTCATTGGTTCAGTCGCTTCTGGTAAACCTTACTTCCCTACCAGTCATAATACATATGGGAATCCCTATGGCATGGAAGGCTGCCCATAAGAAGGATGGCCAACATTATAACCTCCCCCACCATAGGGATTCCCAATGGAGATGCCGTTTCTTTATATACGCTATTGTCATGGAGCCACTCACTATTTACCCACCCACCCCAATCCCCGTAATCGAGATAATCCAAAACTAAGAGTGTATTCTGCTAAAACCTCCGCCTCCTCTCGATGGCGGCCTTAACAGTCGAGCCTGCTTGCGCATCCTAGCGGTCGAGCCTGCTTGCGCATCCCCAAAGGGCCAAATTAGGCGATTTCTTAGGTCTACGCAGCCTTCCCCAGCTTGGGTGTGTCAAGTAGCCGGCACGCAAATGGCCTTTTAGACGATTTCTGAGGTCTACGCAGCCTTCCCCAGCTTGGGCATGTCAAGTAGCCGTAAAACGCACGCAAATGCCCTCTCCTCTTCAATTTACTTAAGCTAATTACTTATTTGAGAGGGTCAAATAAGTAACTAAAAGGCGGTGGTCGAGCACCTAAAGGTGATGGCGGCCAGTCGAGCCTGCTTCCTTGATGCTTATTGGGTGGGGCTATGGTCGAGCGCCTCCGGACCTTATCAGTCGAGCCCTGTCGGACCTCTCCCTTTTGGTCGAGCACCTCTCCTCTCCCTTTTGGTCGAGCCCCCTAAAGGGTCCTCTCGATGGCGGCGATGGCGGCGATGGCGGCGATGGCGGCGATGGCGGCGATGGCGGCGATGGCGGCGATGGCGGCGATGGAGCGG
>Ga0181459_100149_pt1 | contig 13867 bp, 5 predicted proteins | sample InSIn2SAF170_FD_119060 | JGI IMG/M metagenome (GOLD analysis project Ga0181459, IMG submission 119060) | Clean room microbial communities from NASA Spacecraft Assembly Facility at Jet Propulsion Laboratory, Pasadena, California, USA -... ...
TATAGCTATGCATGGGATTTGCACAGTCATTGATTGAGATTTCCAATGAGGATTGCGTAGTACAAGCCAAGGGAAAATGAGCTTGGAATGAGACTATTCTCAGTGTGGATTGTGCAGTAGAGGCAAGTAGACAGCAGAGGAGATTTGAACCCGTGACTTGTTTAGATCTGAGCTAGTTTGTGTGTAGCAGGTGGAGATAGTACTGAGTACTTGTGAGGAGTATTGTACTATGTATTGTTACATGTTCTCTATCATTATAATATATAGATAGTTGGGGGTTTTCAGCTGTATGCTTTCCCCAGTATATATTGTGTTGATATGTGTGATTGATGTTTCAATGTGCACATGCGATTGCTTTTTGATTCTGCAAAATTGATGATCAACGTAGAGGAGGTTATGTATTATGCATGCATTCCGCAAATAGTGTATAATCAGGATAATCTCTGTGAATAAGTGTTATATTATTCAAAAATTTCTACACCATTTTCTCAACCTAAGACCAACGATGGAACAGTGATGTTATTCTAATTAAAATAAATTTTATGACGCTTTGACACAACTTGCTTTTTCAATTTTTAAGAGTCGAGAAAAAGCTAAATATGACTTTAGTCATCTTTGATTTTTAATGAGCCTAAAGTGACAAGTGCTGAGATGGACCTTTTCTTTTAAGGAGTCAGAAAAGGAACGAAAGTGACTACTCTGGAAATCTAGACAGAGGGATTACCAAACCAATTGCAAAACTATAGAATACATTTTATGGTACGACAGTCAATCTTCCTGAATGCTATGTTCAGTGTAGTGTGATCGATAGGGTAGCAAACACAACTTCCTAAGGATAAAGGATGTAGCCTATTGTGGTCTCCCAATATATACTTGACGGTACATGGGAGCACAAGTCCGTACTAGCACTTGTCGTCTCAAAGAGGAGGAATCACCCAACCTACGATGAAAGAGATAGTTACCAGGCTTTACGACGCCGGAATACGTCTCTAGCCTAGACTTCTAAATGTTGTGCATTAGGTTCCAAAGTGTTTTTATGTTCATTGAAGTTTATTTTACAGTTGATCTTTCTTACAAAGTTTTCCTTTAAGGTTCACCACGTGATGTAGATATACAATTCCTAAATATGCCATCTAAGATGATAAACAATCATTTACTTTCTTTTTGCAATGAAAATCCTAGCTGCTAAGGAAAGAGAAATGAAATTCTTTCAACATAGAGCAGAGAGCACACACTAGATGCACTTTTCCTAAGTCAACTTCAGCATGTAGTATTAATGCAAATGCACATGCATGTATTGCTTTTCAGTTTCCTTAATGTGAGAATGACAAAAAGAAAACAAAGTATAGATCTGAACTATCTTCTTTCAAAGTGATAGTACTAACAATTTTGAATTTAAAACTTCTTTCGACACTTGAAATACTAATGATCCAAATCAAATACAATGGCAAAAGTGTAATCGACTATCTAAAAGAGGAATACTTTGTGATACTCCTTTTCTTGACTGAAAATGACACTTGCGAGACTTTCAAATAAAAAAACGACAGTTTGATTAAGCTACTTTTTGCAAAGGATAATTGTAAATGATGAAAAATACATTAAAAACATTCACAATTCCTTCTGATGGAGGCTGAATAATGCAAAGGAAGATGGTTTCAACAGAGATATATTGATCAGATACCAAAACTACTGAATATAGCTAAAGACAATGAGGAAAAAACCAAAATCTGGAGGCAGAAATAGTGTTAGTCAATCATCACATCTATAACACAGGGAAACAAGGATGCATCTCACCTGCAACACATGGGAGGTGCAATGCATCTAGGTTGCCAGGAAGAGACAGTGCGATGGTCCAGGGACGAGACTGTGCTTGGTTTTCACTCTGTTAGCACTCAGGTTTTTCCCTTTGACTCCTAAGGGAATACGGCCGAGGTAACCACAAACCAACTTTGGATTACAGGTTCTAGCCCACCTGTAATCAGAGAGGGCTCTCTCTTTCTGATTTAGCTTTGTTTTGGGGGTTTTAGGCTAGCTATGAAGTACTGAATTTTTTGTTTGAGATTTGGTTGTGAGATGACTTTTGATAGAGGGGCATGTAGTATTCAAAGGATTTTATTCCATTGGGCAATTGGAGTCCATGATTGAGTATTACTTGGGGCATGTGATAATGATGGTGTTGCTGCAGAGCCAGATAGGTATTCATGAAACAAACATTTTGATTTAAGGAAAAGAAACACTATGAATTCAGACAATGAAAGGCAATTAAGATTTTTTCACTATGTTGTTAGCAAAACTGAATACTATTCAGGAGCAAATTTGAATTCCTGGACAGATTTCACCATGGAAAATTAGTTTAAATGTGAGCTTTTAAGAGTTTCACATTCATAACTAGTTTTGAAGAAAACATAAATAATAGCAAAGATTGAGTTCAGGGTGTCTGTATGGACAAATCCTGAACTATTCCTTTTCCCTACTGCTAAGAGTACTAAACATAGAGCATAGATAGGTTCTGTAAACAAAGAAAATGTTAACACGGTTCAGAAAAACTTATTGCATCATGAAATAACACTGGAATCCTGCAGCAGCCAAGAATCTCATCGCAACATGTCCAAGCAAAGCCAGACTGAGAAAACCATCAGCTTCTTGTATTAAAACTCTGCGAATATACAGCGGAGCTCTTCAGAATGAAATCAACAACAACCCCAAATAAGCCAAGCGAGGGCGTATATATACAAAATTACTTTACAAAATATCTCCAAGATGAGTCATTGACTCATAACTCTCTTCACCAACTTTCAAAAGTAGTGGTTACAATAGTTATTGTTATTAAAGCAGATTGATTACAGCTGTTTATTCTTGTCAGATGTATTTGACTTTTGGAGCAAATTGGGACGGCTGAGCACCTTTGCATTGATTTTGAGAATTCTCGCCTTTATGCTGCCCTGTCACGGTACTGCTGCATTGGACACCTCATCTGTATTATCCAGCTGTGCTTAGTCACTGTCCTCCAGGTAGATTTAATACATGAGTCATTTGAAAATGCTGACTCGCAGTTGACCAAAGACTTTGGCCAAAATTAATTCATTAAAGTAAAGTTTCTATCATACTCCTCCACCATTCTTCAGTGGGCAATTGGTGCTTGATTTTCAGCTGTGCCTTCTTGTTTTTGCTATGAAAGTGGATCATGTCTGCATTTCCAAACTGCCTGAAGTATTCTAAGGCAAAAATCCTCATGGGGACATATTTGGGCAGCCTGTATGGGGCTAGTTCACAGCCATATATTCTGATCACTGTATGGTCTTGGTAGAAGTACCAATCTCCAATGCTATAGCTCTTTGAAAGCTGGAGGATCTTCTTCATCTCATCTGTGAGTCTAGGAGAAGGAGAACTCAGCAACAAGGACATGGCTGGGTAGATGAATAAGTCAATGAATTCACAGTAACTGTATGGAGAATAGGCGACATGATGAAAGAGTGATGACTAGAACACCACAGATCTTCTGTTTCCCTGTGCATCCAACTTCTTGAGGGTAAACGGAAAGCTGTCAGGCTGATTGAAAACCAACAAGTGATAGATGTAGGAGGTGTACTTGAATACCCTCTCCCTCTCCAGGTTCATGAATTGCTCATGGATCTTATTAGCAATAAATGTAGCATAATCATATTGAACACTAGGAGGCTTTCCTGGTGTTAACACCCAGGTTGTTCCCTTTGACTCCCAAGGGAATACAGCCGGGGTAACCACTAACCAATCTTTGAGCCATAGGTTCTAGCCTACCTGCAACCAGAGAGGGCTCTCTCTTTCAGATTTAACTTTGTTTGTAAAATATTTTAGGCTAGTTATGATGTTCGAGGGTTTGTTTTGAGTTTTTTGTTGGATGATGATTTCAGTCAGAACAGATGTATGCCTACAGGGTGATCTCGGCCATTGGGCATGGAGTCAAATGATGTTTAATGGCTTAATATGTCCGCACCGATGCAATAATGATGTTACAGAGCCAGATAAGTGTCTAAGGAACAATTCTTTAAGTCTGTGAACGGATATGGTGTAACCAGGGCCTGAAAGGCAACTAAGGATCTTTCAGTAAGCTGATATGAAGGGAAGTGAGAATATTACTCAGGAGCAGCGAAGAATTTCCTGTATAACATTCATATCTATAGAATTTATGTAAACATGAGCAATTAAGAATCCATGTTCATGATATAATTCTGAAGAAAAACATTTACAACAACAGAGATTGAATACAGGGTGTAATCGAACATATCCTGTACTATTCTTTTTCTCTGTGGTTAGATTAGTGAAACATGCATATAACTTGAACAAACACATAAGAATAATACGTAGAGTGAGAAAACTTATTGTTCCATTAGACAACACAGGAATTCTGAAACAGCACACAGAGCATCATTGGGACATCAAACATTCAAGAAACGTTGATCTTTTCCAGCCTTTTTGTATTAGATCATCTGAAAACATACAATGTATTCCTTAAGAGAGAAAATCACCAACCCCAATATACTGCAAAGGGGAGGTATATATACAAAATTTTGATCCGAAAATATCTTGTTGGTGAGTTAATGGATCGTTAATATTGCGCCAACTCCTGGAGGGTTGTAGCTAAGAAAGTAAATGCTATAATAACTGCTCAGTGCATTAGCTGCCAAAAACTGTCAGAGAATGTTGACTTTGTGACCGATGGAGTCGGCTGAAGCTGCGCTGCCCAAAATTTGCGCAGTTTCCTATATCTTGGCTTGCTGTCACTATCTTTATGCTGAGTCACCCTTTTCGGTTGCCTTGTACGCTATCCCAATTCTGCTCTTTGACTTTGGCTGAGCTGAAGCTGACTAGGACTGACCAGCTGAGATCACTGAGGCAAAATTTGCAGCATTTCCTGCCACCAATCCTCTTGGGGCAGTTGGTGTCTCCGTATTTTGACCAAGGTTTCATCTGCCTCTGTCGGGGTTGCTTTGGTGGCCGAATTGGCTTGCTGAGTTGGCTCTGTCCACTCCTCTTCAGTCATAATGAATATATCAATTTTTTGAACATGCTGACTTGTGATCGATACAGAAAATATGGTGAAAAAACCTGTTTCTTCATAGCAATGTCTGTATCATGCCCGCCCACCATTCCTGAGTAGGCAACTGATGTCTCAAAATTTCACCTAAGGTTTCATCTGCCTCAGTATATTTGTAATAATTTGGAGGTACTTCAAACATATGTCTAATCTCATTCATGATGAAAAACAAGTTCTCTATTTTGTCATAGAGGCTCTGCCCAGATGTAGGCCCTGTTTCCTGTGGGGCACTTGATGTTGCAGTGATCTGATTGGTAGCAAATGTATTTACCCTCTTGGCATAGTTCTCATGAGAAAGTAACCTTCCTGCGCTGTTTAGTAAGCTGGGAAGGCCTCTGTTATGCAAAACTGTAAATTTCTCCACGAATTTGTTCACCTCTGTTTGCATTTCTTGGCATCTTCTATCCAATGTTTGTACAAGAGTTCTCAAAGTGAGCACCCTTTTTATTAGTAGGATGGTATCAGTTCTATTAGAGATACCCATTGCTGCCAGCTGAGGGCCTGTGCGGTTGTTAAGGACATTGATCATCCTATTGGCTATCTCAGGCATATTGCCTAGTGCTGCTCTGGCCTTTTGATTTTCCTTGTGGGCTCTGCCTATGAGATCTATGTGCTCATGAATGGTCTCTATATATTGCCATTGGTCTGTTATGGATTGACCAATTTTGGCCCACAGGACTTTCTTGATTTCTGCGACTACTTTGTCAAGAGAGAGCTCTTTCTCCAGTTCTTTTATCTTTTCCTTAAGAGCCTTCACCTCTCTTGCTTTTTCAGCTACATATTGCTTTGATTTATCATATTTTTCATTAATTGTGGCCAATTTTTCTTTAGTTTGATTCAGCTCTGCCATCTGGGCCTCTAGAACTTGAATCTCCTTCATCATCTTCTGCATATCAAGGCTTGGAGCCTGCTCTGATGTTGTTGCTGGTGCTGATGTTGCTGGACCTGTTTCAGCTGTCTGTTCTGTGGGAGAAGTGATGATTTGAGGGGGCTCCTCAAGGTTGAACACTGGCTGAGGGGGTTGAGATGTTTGGCCTCCTTCTCTCTGCTGCAGGGCTACCTGTAATGCACCCTCTGTTTCTATTAATCTCTTATGTAGGGCCAACAGCATGGCAACTACATCATCATCCTTTTTCTGCTGAGCAATACCTTCTGTTTGAGGGTGAAGGGTTGCTGGAAGTTTAACCATTTTCCTCAAAGCTGCAATGTCTTCTTCATTCTTCTTCATTAGTGCCTGCACAGCTTTGGGATTACTTGGGTCATGCCGAAGTTCTATAATGATCTCCTCCAAAGACTTGATCCTGTTGTCTTTGGCCTGGGAGGAGGCTTTCTCCAATTCCAATTGTACAGTGGTATTATTGAGAGAATTTTGGAGTTTGTGGGCCAAAAGTGTCTTATCTGCAAGGGTAGAGTAGACCATCTCGCCCGTTTGCTTATGCAGCTCAATTTGATCCATTGGGTGGATGTCCTTTGCAAACATTTCTAAGTTTGTTCTAATGTAGTCTGCAGCTGACTGTGGCTGTAGCATAGTAGCATGAAATGACTCATGGTATCTTTCCTTCAGCAATGTCATATGCTGACATGAGCCTCTGCTGGTTGGTGGGCGCCATCTTAAGCAAGTAATTATAAAGTTGGAGCCTCACTGGTTCATTCCTAGCTTTGATATCAATGAATTGCTTCTAGATCCCGGATTCTGCTCTTCTCTGTTGCCCTGAGGAGCTGATTTCTCCTCCAAGTGGTCTCTCTAGTTCCTGCTGAAAGGAACTTGCTGATGCTTCAGTGCTTGGGGGGCCCATACCCATGGATGGACCAATAGGCATCTCTTCTTCAGAGAATGGATTGAGCCTTTGTCTTTTCTCCCCTTGTTGGCTCGCTAATGTGGTGAGGGGAGTCTCTTCCTGTCTATCTCTCTTCCTACCCCTTTCCTCATTGATTGGAGTTTGGAGCACCGGGGTCTCCACTGCTGTTTGTTGGGTTTGGGGCACCTTTTCTTGAATTTGTTGCTCTGTGGGTCCAGGAGCTTCTGCCATTTCCTCCTGCTGTTGAGGCTGTTCCTCTTGCTGCACTGCTGGTGGTGGCTGATCCTGCTGTATTTGTTTTCCTTTATCTGAGCTAGCTGCTTGTGTAGTGGTCTGAGCTGCTTGCTGTGGAGCTATGGAAGATGAGGTGGCTGCTCCAAATTGAGTATAAGGGAGAGAGAAAACCTGTGTACAAAGTTCCAAGTCAGCCAGCTTTTCAATATTTTTAATTTCTCTTTGTGCTAACTCTTCTTTAGTGATGGCTTCTTCTATGGTGCCCTCTTTCCATTCCAACTGATTGGCATATTTTTCAATATGTGGCAGCATGATATGATCATAACTAGCCAATCTATATTTGACCCTTCTAAGGCTGATGAAATGATTGGGATCATAGGGTACCCAAAGGAAACTGGTTTGCAACCTAAGGCTCATTAACATTCTGTCTGCTTCTTGCCATGCCTCTTCCCTTTTGTTATAAACGAATGGGCCCAGCTGGTTTTTGACTTTTAGCTGTGCTTTCTTGCCCTTGCTGTGGAAATGGAGCACGTCTGCATTTCCAAACTGTCTGAAATACTCTAAGGCAAATAGTCTCATGGGGACATAACTTGGCAGCCTGTATGGGGCTAACTCACACCCATATATTCTTATCACTGTATGATTTTGGTAAAAGTACCAATCCCCAATGTTGTAGACTTTTGAGAGCTGGAGAATCTTCTGCATCTCATCTGTCAATCTGGGAGGAGGTGAGCTCAATAGCAAGGACATGGCTGGATGAATGAAAAGGTCTATGAATTCACAGTAATTATATGGTGAGAAAGTCACACTATGGAAGATGGAAGACCAAAACACCACAGACCTCTGATTTCCTTATGCATCTAATCTCTTGACCGAAAAAGGGAACTGGTCATGCTGATTGAATAGGAGCAAATGGTAAATATAGGAAGTGTATCTGAACACCCTCTCCCTATCCAAATTCATCAATTGTTCATGCATTTTTTTGGCAATATAGGTAGCATAATCATAGCAGACTGAAGGAGGCCTTCCAGGAGAAAACATGGCCATCAAAACCAGAATGGTTTCATCAATATACTTAGTAGAACTGTAACCCAGGATATAACTAATCATATCCACCATATCCCTGCCCAAGTCATTGAGATATACATGTGAGATAGGAGGAGACCTCACAGTTTGAGAGCTTGAATCAAGAAATAGCTGATTAATTCTGGTGATTTGGGCATTAGATAGCTTGCTTCCCTGATCTATCAGGTCCATCATGGATAAAGGAGTCAATTTCTTTGTAGTTTGTAAGTGCAGCATTTGCCTTATGGCCTCAGGGGTGATATGGAATAAAACAGAGCCTGAGGAATTGAGAACAGCTCTTTGAGTTGGGTCATAATTGGCAGAGCATTGGTGAATCAAGTCTGGGAAGACATTTACCTGAGGAAGCCTAAAAATGGGAATGAAGGAGTCCCAAATACCCAGGATATGAGTCCCATTGATGTGTTTTGCTTTCAGCTCATTGAGTAAATGAATTTGATATTTGCTGTTGATTAGAACTACCTCCATCATTTGGTAATCTCTATCTGCCAGGGCCTGCCACTCCAGCTCTCTGTGTGGGGCATTTAAAGGTGTAACATTCAATGCAATTGGTGTTTCCATGGTTTTGGTACTCTGAATTGTAATTTGAACTGGTTTTTGTGGGCACAGTAACACAGGGTAGTGAATTTCTCAAGAGCAGGGCAATTTGCAGAGAGAACAGGGTGAATTAGGGTGAAGACAAGTTAAAATGCTCCTGAAAGAGGTTCAATGAGCAAATGCTGGGACTTAAGAGCTGTTTTCCCGGTGAATTTGTGCAGCAGAGGTTCTTAGTTTGCGAATGCGCAAAGAAACTGTAGATTTATGGAAATTTGGCTCAATATGGACTTCTGTAGATGAATTCGATCTTATTGCTGAAGATAAATGGCGTTTACAGAGGATTTGTTGGTAATTACAATGATTTCTCTCTCCTTTTTTCATTTGTTTTGGTGAATTATAGAAAAAACCAGGCGCGGAAGGGAAACTTGGATAAATACCTGGTGAACTTCTGGAAATGGTAGCAAATGCAGGCGAATTCAGGGCGCCCATGGTCTTTAAATCGAATTCTGCAGGTTTGCAGCGAAATGGTCGTAAAATGCATGCAGAGAGCAGAATAGTTCTTTTGGTAAAAATGAGAAAAAACGTGAATTTTGGTGAAAATATGGACAATTTGGGTTATTGGCGCGTTTTTTTGAATAACGTCGGCAGGTGGGGTCAAGTACGGAAGGGTGACATGGCGGCTTGTGAGTGGTCCACGGGGACTGCTGAGGTGGCGGACAGGTCGGAGCGATAGCAGGTCAGGCGCTGACGCGGCGCTGACTTGGTATGACGTGGGCATGGCGTGGGCAGGCGGTAAACCAAAGTGGTAAGCAGTAATTTCGGACCGCTATTTGTACGGGGGTGGTATTGGCAGGCGGCCTCCCGATATAACCTAGGAGCGACGCGTGGCACTGCCCTGACGTCACCCTCTGACACTTTTTGGGAGGTAAAGTCCGGACATCGGGGGCCGCCCGATATTAATATGGGCCGTCGGATGGGAAAGCCCAGATCCGACGGTCGACGGGTTATAGAAATAATAGGACGATACGGCAGCAGGGCGGGGAATAAACAATTATATTTCTTGAAATGTGCGCCCGGGCGGGACTTTGGAAATCAAAGAGAATATGGGTTTTCTCAATGTTTTTTGTGTTCAATGCGCATTACAACCGAACTTTGGATAAGGGGAAAAAGTGGGTCTATTGATGTTTATTGCAAATAGCGCGGGTTGGAGAAAATGTGGGTTTTCACAAGGTTTTTCGCAAATAATGCGGGTAAAACATTTCAAAGGGGTTGTAAAAAGGAAAAAGGGGTAGGGCTTAGGTTATTAAACCAACGTGGGGTTAGTTTAATCCCTGATTTTGAACAAAGCGTCTTGAACCAGACTTAGATTCTGCATGGTTATCCAAAATTTGAACATAGGGCTATAATGCCAAAGGGGAGGGAATATACATATTTTTGGGGTTTTATACACCATAGTGTTATAGTAGTAGGGAAGGGGAAACACAGGGAGTTAAGTATAGATAGAGTTAGTAGTTAGTTTTGGAGGGGAATGTGGATGGGAAGTGATAGATACTAAGTTTTCAGGAAACAAACTTAGTTAGGGAGTAGATCAAAATGAAAAGAATTTTACACAGGAAATGTGGCTCTTTATGCAATATGGATCAATCCATGAATCTGATTTATCTCATGAGCAAAGGTGGTATTGGGATGTTAGAAAGGAATGTGATGGGGGATGATTGGGAAGTTAGATATGCTTCATATTGCTGCTACAAAACTGCTGAATAGGAAGTTCTGCACTGACCCCATGTTTCCCTTTGCTTAGGCCAATGAAATGTCATAGATCATGCTTCTGCAACCCCATCTACCTACCCATTATATTGCCTAGCATTTTTTGTTACTTCAAGGAGGGTGCACTTAGACTTGAAAACCCTCATGTGCCTTTTCTTTTCCTTTGGCTTTTTCCTTTTGATTTTCTATCTAAGGCTAGCCTTATTACTTCCAAGGCCCCAGATTAAATAGTTGGGAACCTTCATTCTCTACCTAACTACTTTATCTGCCAAGATTTAACAGTTTGGACAGATTTCTTTCTCTAATCTACAACAAAAAATTGAAACATGGCATGACCCAGCTTATACTGTTGGATCACCCATTCAGAAGTAGGACAGCATCAACCAACTGCAGATATGTGTCTTTCACAAGAATATGAGATCTTTGCATCACCAAAGTAGATCATATTGGCACTTTCCCTGCCAATCATGAAAAATGAAACCTATTGGTATAGGTAGCTAACAGTGGCTCCACTTGGGGATGGTTTTTCTACTTGAAAGACCAAGAACAGCAGGTCAGAATGCCTTGGCTTTTGACTTCTTCTCAAAACCTGAAAGCTTTCTCTTTGGTCTTCAAAACTAACATTTGTCACCATTGTGGAACTTCTGAAATAAAAGCCTTTTCCTGCTTATGTACAACACTGCTGAAACTGGACTATCTATATGCTGAAAGAAAATACTATATACAACTGAATATGTACAGGGGGAAAATCATGCTATATACATGGAAAGTAGTCAAAGTAGTGCTTTAACATCCGGCCATTCACAGGGCCCTCTTCAGCTTCAGTGTCATCTAAATTCTTCAAGAAATAAGTGTTATTTCCTTGCACTGCTTGAATTACAAAGGGCCCCGCCCAAAGGGAATCAAATTTTCCATGTTTTCCTTTATCTTCCCTTCTTGAATCCCATTTAAGTACTTTATCACCAATGAAGAAATCTTCAGCTTTTGTTCTTTTGTCAAAGGCTTTCTTTAGCTTTTCTTGTAGAACTTGAACTCTGCCATAAACTTGGTCTCTGGTTTGCTGCAAACATATTATTTGATTGATTCTTCTTTGCATGTCATTGGTTTCAGCTTGACTTTCTTGGAGTAATTTCATGACAGGAATCCCTAGAGATGAGGGGAACTTGGCTTCTAATCCATAGAATAAATCATATGGGCTGGTCCCAATGGATCTCTTGGTTGTTAGCCTGTCTGCCAATAAGGCATTCACAAGCTTCTTATGCCAATTCTTCTTATTCTCTTCCAATACCTTCTTTATGATATTAATAAGGCTTTTATTTGATGATTCAGCTAAGCCATTGCCCTGAGGGTAGTATGCAATAGAATGACCCAAAGTGATATGGAATTTGTGGCAAAAGTTCACCATTTTCTTGGATCTGAAAGCAGCATCATTGTCTGTTATTATCTTGTCAAGACAACCCAATCTAGATAGAATGTTATTCTCCAGGAACTGAATGATAATTGAATCATTTGCTTGTCTACATGGGATAGCCTCAATCCATTTGGTGAAGTAGTCTATGGCTGTGAGGATCCATCTATGCCGGCCTGAAGATGAAGGATGGATCTCCCCTATAAAATCTAAGCCCCATTGCTGGAAGGGCCTCTCTGTTGCAATAAGCCTCAAAGGAAGTGGCAGTAATTTTCTCTTTCCCTCAAATATTTGACACTTGTGGCATGAGGTAGTTAAATTTTTAACATCAGAGAAGAGGGTGGGCCAATAATAACCAGCCCTTAGTATCTTATCCACAGTGGACTTCCAGTACAAATGTCCACCACAATCACCTGCATGAAATTCCTTCATAGTGTTGTCAGTTTCATCCTCAATCAAGCAATTCAACAGTATACCTTCATGATTTTTCCAAAATAAATTACCATCCATAACACAAAATCTTGAAGCTTTCATTTTTAAGAACCTACATTTAGTTCTGGACAATCCTGGGGGAGCACACAGGTTTTGCAATACATAGCAGATATCAGAATACCAAGGGGATTGTTCAAAGGCTGGATTGATCTTTGGAGTTGCCAGCTCTGGCTCATTGTCCAGTTGATTTATTTCTAAGGCTTGGAAATTTGCTTCAGACATTAGTTTAGCCAAAACTTGCCCTTTTATCAGTTTTGTAGGTCTTATTTCAATGTCAAATTCTAAAATGTTAGCAATCCATTTTCCCCTTCTGCCCTCTAAATTCTCTTGAGTTAATGTATCTTTTACAATGGCATTTGGTACATAGGCAATGACATGAGAGTATAGGATGTAAATCCTGAAATCTTTGATGGCCTTAACCAAAGCATCAGCTTGTTTTTCCATTATCTGATATTTGAGAGGAGCATCTCGGAGGGCTCTGCTAAAAAAGGCAATTGGTTTCTCATTCCCTTGATCATCTTTCTGCAATAGGACAGCATCAATAGTATGCTGAGAGGCAAAGGAAAAGATAATGAAGTCTCTATCAAATTGAGGATTTGTCAAGACTGGAGTTTGGGTAAGGGCGAGTTTGATGCCTTCAAATGCTTGATTTGCCTCTATAGTCCATTTCACCTTAGAATCCTTTTTTAGCATGTTGTTTAGCAATCTGATCAATTCTGCTAAGTTTGGGATAAATCTCCTTAGGAAGTTGATCTTTCCCAAGAAGGCTTGCACCTCTTTGATATTTCTTGGATGAGGCATTTGTAAGATGGCCTGTATTCTGTCCGGATCAATTCTAATGCCATCCTTCAAAATGATATGACCCAATAACTTACCTTCCTCCAAACCAAATAGAGATTTTTTAGGATTTAAGGAAATACCATATTTCCTACATATTATGAATATTTGTCTCAAATGTTTCAAATGTTCTGGGTCAGACTTTGAAAAAGGTGTTAGGTCATCGAAGTAAACCACAAGGAAATCATGAATCTCCTTGGCAAAAGCAATATCCATTGCTCTTTGAAATGTAGCTCCTGCATTCTTTAATCCAAAAGGCATTTTGACATATTTGAAGGTTCCCCATGGAGTTGTGAATGCCGTTTTGTCCTGATCATCAGGGTGGACAAGGATTTGATTAAATCCTGAGAATCCATCAAGTAAGGAGATTCTTGAGGCCCCCACCACTCTTTGAAGAATGTGATCCATTTTGGGTAAGGGGTAGTTGTCTTTGAGGGACACTTGATTTAGATTTCTCAAATCAACACAAAGACTTATTTCACCAGTTTTCTTTCTAGTAGGGACCAAATTTGAAATCCAATCAGAAAATCTGATTGGTGCTATAATACCTGCCTTGAACATTTTTTGTACCTCTTTCTCCATTGATGGGAGAAGCATAGGATTGATTCTCCTTAATTTTTGTTTGAATGGCTTTTG
>Ga0181459_100071_pt2 | contig 13808 bp, 11 predicted proteins | sample InSIn2SAF170_FD_119060 | JGI IMG/M metagenome (GOLD analysis project Ga0181459, IMG submission 119060) | Clean room microbial communities from NASA Spacecraft Assembly Facility at Jet Propulsion Laboratory, Pasadena, California, USA -... ...
CATTCCAGTCACGAGAGATCTTCACAGTGAGGGTGTGCGCACCAAAGAAGCGAACATTGGCGTCCTGTGGTATCAACGTAGCCAGCATCAGTCACCTTATCTCGCTTGTCGTTGTGTGTATAGTAGTACATACAGAGCTTCCGCTGGACAGTAGCTGGCCACCGAGCGACCAAGCTTCCTGCGATTGCTGTGCCGTGAAAAGCGCATGCTGGAGTTGCTTCTGCTCTTCGAGCTGTATCAACACAAGAGCAGTTATCATCAGCACATCTTGAGCCTGCAAGGTTTCTATGGCGGTGAATGCTGACTCACACTGGGAGGCGCAGAGGTGGAGCCATGTAGCCTCTGAATGACCTTCGCGTCATTCGTGTCGAAAAACAAAGCATGATCATCAGCATTAACAGGAACAGCAAGGACAGTCACGATATTAGCATGATATTAGCTCACCTGGATTACTGCCTCAACATTATTTGCAGATATGCCATTGCTCATGCCGTGCTTGGGCTGGCCAGCAAGGGATTTGGCGAGAGAGGAAGCTGGGCAAGGAAGGCAAGAGCTGACTTGACGCGATGTGGAGAGTTGATCCCACAAGACTACAAGCGGGACGCACGGCAATGCAATACTCTGATTAGAAGCTGGCATATATACTATTGAACTGATGATATTGGTGCGTTATAGTATTGTGATCAAAAGTGAGATGGTCTAAGTGAAGAACAAAGTTGATTGATGAAGCAGTCAAGGACGTTTTGAGGACTAATACATCTAAGAGTGCAATACTTCGAGCGTATCGCTGCCTCCATCCATATCTTCAGTCATATCAAGATCTTCTACATCGTCGCTCTTGTCATCTGTATCCGTCTGTTCCTTCTCACCGACAGCCTCTGGATCCTATGATACTGATCTATCAAGCGTGATGAGGAGGTCGTTGAGGCATTCAAGCGCTCTGACATGGACGAGAGAAAAGAGCTCGCTAGCTGCAGGTACGTGTGAGCTAGAACTGTCGGTAGCTGAAGAGGGAGTCGAGTTCGCTACAGTGTCCGTGTTCATCTGCGTAGGAATGAGTGTCTGTTGCTCTATCCTGTTGCTCTATCGATGGCGTCTCCTTCACAATTGGCTTGGCGGAGGTAAAGCTGATAGATGAAGGTTTGCCAAGGGAACGGAGTTCAGCGGGTAGATTGGAAAGAAGCTGACGGATATCCGTCGAGATAAATTATGGCGATTGTTCGAATCCATTTGTGGCTGCTGTCTTTGCGATATCATCCTGCTCGGTGCCCATATCTGCATTATCATTCTCCTCTTCTGGTGTCATTCCTGAGTCACCATGTTGTTGCTTCTCCTCCTCTTGTATACCAGTCCAATCTTCATACTCCTCTACACCGAGTAGAGCAGGATGTAGTATACCATCTACACCAGCTACCCTCTCTCTCAATATCTCGAGTGCCAATCTGATACGTGTCCGTCATGCTTCTATTCCATCGAGTATCTTTTCCTGCGGTTAATACCTCCACAGCTTCGCTTGATAGAGAATTGCTGTTATCGCCTAGTGTTGAAGTAGCGGTAGATGGAAAAGCCGCCTATGGTTCCAAAGCTAGCTGAGCATCTTTCTGAATACCTAAGGTAGTCAAAAAGACTAGCTAGGATTCGTAAGGTAAGACGAGTGAAATCTTGTTCTTGTTCTTCAATTTCAGCAGTGGCTTGTTTACCAAATGCACGCTGTTGTGATAGGTGTTGATATAGGCCAATTAACATGGCGAGTGTACTTTGTGCTTGCCCCGAGGCGTCTTTGCTTGAGGTAGAGAAGGAGGCAGTAGTAGATGATGAGGAAGAGGTAGATTCGAAAGATGAGCAAAGATTGCGTACACTTTCGAGTAGCATAATGCACGTGTGAAGATGGGCGGCTAAGACTGAGACACCCCGTGGAAGGGGGAATTTCATGCGCGAAGGACGTTAACATCGGTGAGGACGTATACAGCTTGGGCTGTAGTGACACCACCAGCGAAAGGAGGTAAAGGCAGAATGTATATAGTCAGTCTTTTCAATTGTAACAATTAGTGATGGGGAATGGGAATGAAAAAGTTCTCACCTGCTGCTAATAAGGCGACACCAGCTGGAATCTTGCTCGTAGTGACCGATGGCCCACCAACAGGAACGGCGTTGCAGAGGATAGTATAGAGTAATTGGAGGAGCGGCTGTATCGTCACGATAGACTTGAAAGCTTTAACGGAGGTTCGGCTGCAGGCACAAAGGCAAAGCAAGAAAGTAGGTCAGTTTGCAATAAATGTGTAGGAGAAAACCAACCGCTTGATGGCGCTTGATGGCTACGAGACTCACTCAAGACACCAGAATGATGTAGCTAGATGCGCAATTCAAGCGCATAGAACCTTGCCCACTCGTACTTCTTCATCGTTTGCGGGTGCTACGCCACTTGTGAAATATTATTTACAGCTTTTGGGACGGTAGCGAGCTGAGGAGTGAGTTTTGTTGCGATATTCTTGTTTAAACATCTGAGTAAGAGAAGAGGAAGAAGAGATCAATAAGCATACAGCAAGCACATGGGAGTGCATGCACTTACCTCCGCACAAACTTCATAACCACCTTCAATAGCCAGTTTTTTTAAAGCGCCACAAACTTCAGCTTGCACTTCAGTAACATCATCTGCTTATCTATCAATGAGTGTTCCAACTATATTCTTAGATTGTAAAGCTCGTCGAGTACCAGCATCTGCATTTGCTAAGATATGAGATGTAGCTGCTATTGCCTATACCGTAGTTGATCATCTGGCAGAATCCTAACGAGAGCTGGTAGGAGACGCAAGACAAATAAAACCTGCATTAGTGGAAGATAAGCTAGACTATACATGAATAATGAGAGATATGCACCTTCTGAAGTACTGGATTTACATAGATGCTTGTTTCTTTCCTTGCCAGCTGTCGGTTTTTTAGATGTTGCATTAGTTTGCTTTTGGGGTTCGCTTGCGACCAGCCTTGCTATTGCTGCTGCTGACGACCCTCCTTTGGAGCAGCAATATGATCCGCCTCCACACAAGCAGTACGAATGCACTTTCTTCTATAAACTGACTTAGACATTGTATTCAAATATGCTGTTGTTAGAAAGCTAAATGTAAAGCTGGTTTTCAATTAAACTAATAAGGCCAGCAAGGACGTGATCGAGAAGCGTGACTGCGAAACTGCAGCAGGATAGAGGAAAGAGAAGAAGGAAGAAGACAGTCTGTTCTGCTCTAATACGTGCATGCACGCACGCATATTTAGCCCAACATACTCTCAGAAATGCCAGCATATACAGAAATGGCCCAAACGCGCTACAGTTATGATGACTGGAACATCTCCCATGCCAAACATGCGTTGGCTCGATGAATTGCAAGAAAGAACAATTACCGTAATGAAGCAGTCCATAATGCAAACTGTGAGATGGTAAAAGCAGGTCGCCTTTAGATGTGTCGCATCACCATACAATCCGAATGAACAAAAACTTGTCTTGGCTATCCACCCTCTCTTCCTCACCTCGCAATGAAGGCGACGCGCATGTCTGGCTAATAAGTCGGGAGCTCATAGATGATGAATGAAATGAGGTCGGTCATGCCAATGGGAAGAGAAATGGGCAGTCGCAAGGTTTCATCTCGCATCCTTCTTCTCTTCTACCCATCTAATTGAAGTTTAACTGATTACTTCTGCACTCCATCCTCATTCGTAAGATGGATGATCAAGCTGCTCCTGCTGCTGCTGCTGCTTCCAGCACCGGATCTTCGCTGCTTCATCTACATTATCCAAGTACATACCATTCAAGCAGGCAAAAGGCATGCGAAAATCCCAATCCCATGCACATCAGCCTTATGGTGGCTATCAATTTATTTTCAAACGGGAGTGTGGTACGGGTGCTCGTCGCCTGTCATGCTTGTAGCATGGCAGTGAAAGAGTACTTTATTCCTGTGAAGCGCGTGAAAGCTTTAAATACACCAGTCCGCCCTGAAAAGCTGCTATGGAGAAAGTTGGATGGGTGGAGTGAGAATTTTCACGCTGTTCCTGCTACCTTGTTCGCGTCCGTTTACTAATTGCTATAAATTATACTCAGCCCTCGCCTCACCAAACTCGCTGAAGGAGGTTTAAGTCGCATAATCAATCATATCATTGCTAATTTTCAGTTCATCTATCTCACCCTCTCACCTCATATTTCCTGCTGCAGTCAACATGGCTCCAGGCTCCAGAAGTATGACTGGAGAGGTACGCCTCAAATGTAAGTTCGTTGCTGCCGATATTGCGTGGCTACTATCTGGCTTTTGCCGAATTTAACCACCATCAATCCGATAGCGCTCTCCATTGCCATGAGACAATCTAATCATAATTGAATGGTGGCCTTTCAACGTTGACTGATGGCTTTTGGCGGGTTTCTCAAGTTCAGCCTTCATACCCCATGCTTAGATGTCTAAATGGATGTGTCTAGTTGAAATGACCACGTTTCGTTTATTACTTCAAGAAATGCATACTTCAGGCTATACATCTGTCATTCTAGCTTAATAAATTGTATGAGCTAAGTCTCCTACAACAACACAACTTTGAAGCATCCCAAGGTTGAATTTCTCTTATTCCTTTTTAGTTCCTTTGCAAGTCTTGACGCCAGTTATATCCTGATTCGCATTCTATATGCTTATTAAAAGCGCTTGGTGATGACATGGTATGCATATGGGCCCATGGTGACGTCTACTTTGAAAGAATCCTTGGCACTTTTTGCTTGGAGGTAAATGTCTATGTAAGGATAGACATTAGGCAAGCGTCTCACCGGCAGCAAGGGTAACTGCACAGTTGTGCAGCTGCCTTTGCGCAATCGGCCGCCTGCATAGCGCTTGCACAGGGTTTTGTGCAAGCCTCAGCCATTTTTTGCGAGGGTTTGCACAAAAATTTGTGCAAACAGGATGCAAGCGGCCGATTGCACAGCGGCACTTGCGCAGCTGTGCAACCACTGCTGCCGACGGTGTCAGTACCGATGTACTAACCTTTTGAAAACCAGAACTTACTTGGTAGACAAATCCTTGTACCCAGCCTTAGTCAGCTTAGCTAGACTAAGTTCCAACCTTGGAACCGCTGTTCCACTGGAGGAATCCACACCGTCAGCAGCAGTGGTTGCACAGCTGCGCAAGTGCCGCTGTGCAATCGGCCGCTTGCATCCTGTTTGCACAAATTTTTGTGCAAGCTGTCGCAAAAAATGGCCTCATGAGGCTTGCACAGAACCCTGTGCAAGCGCTATGCAGGCGGCCGATTGCGCAAAGGCAGCTGCACAACTGTGCAGTTACCCTTGCTGCCGGTGCCATGGCTGTAGGGAGAGAAGGGGGAATGTATCAGTCTTGCTCATCCAGTTCAACACTGCATGTCCGCATACTTCAAATCCTTTCTTCACTCACCAATGACTGTGGTTGGAGCGGCCATGGAGAATAGTCTGCACTGTTTCGATCACGTTGCGTAGGAGACAGGTACGAAAAGTAGACGAATAGAGGAGTGACAGCAGTAGCAGCCAGGCCATTAATGTAGCGATGATGTTTTGATGAGGTAGAGGAGAGTAGTATGGGAGTGTCAGCATCGTCCTTGCATTGGCAGCCAGCGACGAGATTCGGCAAAACCGCACTCACGGTGAATTGGGAGGTTGAGTTGTATAGGTTTCGCCTGTGAGTGAATAGCAGCAGTAGGAGCCAGGTAATAAATGTAGTAATGGTGTCGCAAAGACGTAGAGGAGAGTACGATGGGAGTGGGGTCGCCTAGTCCGCTTGTTGTGGCTACAACTGGCTACAACTCCGTTGTCTGCGATTTCCTCTTGTATATACGCCCAGATAGGTAAACCCAGGTCGCTGACTTGCTCGTCTGCATCATGGAAACCAGGAAAGCAGGTGAGTAGCAACAGTCTTTGCAATAGAGAAATGGATCTGGGGGTTGAAAGCTCTGTGACGATAGTAGGATAGGAATGCTCGAAGATGGCTACCAGAAGCTTGAAAAGAGCGAGAGTGACGTTTCCCACGTCCTGTTCTGAATGAAACGACTCAGGCTATTGCATCGCGGGCAACCGTCGTTTGGAAAAGCTGCTTACCTTGTCTTGCTTTCTCGAAAATCTGCCCTACCACTGGTGAGGCACAGAAATCCAGCAAAGGAGACACGCGCTTGTCGGTAGCAAAGGCGGCGTCCAGGAATATATCCTCGACACAAGCACCTGCTGCGACACATGTATTTTCGTTCGGGAGAAGCTGTAGGACGAGTGGGTACACTGATTCGAGTAGACTGCGCGAAGTGGGATCATCAGGACGGGAGGCAACGTAACTTGAGAAGCGAGCATACGTACTTGCGGTTAATGTCTTTCTTGGATATCCAGCTTTGAAGGCATTTTAAAGCTGCATTCAACTCAACTGGCTCTTTCGTTTCTGGTGAAGAGAGCGAATTCGTAATCATTTCGGTAACATTGGGCGCAACATCGGCAACGACTTGATCATATTGAACTCTGTAATCAACGAAGCTGGTATCAGCTGATGGTAGAGTGTGTCAGGTATGCCATCGGCATGCTCATCCACGTACCTCTTAGCGCCTACTAAATCGGCTCTGCCAATCTCTTCTATCGCCAGTATCAGGAACTCGTAGATACCTAAACGCGAACAGCCACTTGCTGTGAGGCGAAGAATAGTCTCCAGGAGCCAATTAGGCCAGGTACTGTTCGGCACCAGTCGAAAGGACAGACTTGTAACCTGTATATGTGAGGTATGCATGTCAGAAATTGCGAAGTCGAAACCACGTGAAGTGACGGTAAATAAGAGGCCTACCGCCACTGCCAGCTTGCGGAACACAACGCGCTCGCCTGCTGTACTAGGAGCGCCAGGAGGTGGATATGCTACTCTTGCACTTTCACATAACCTGCCGAGGATGACTTCCTTCAAGCCAAGCCAGACCAGTGTTCTTCTGGCAATGTATTCCAGTCACGAGAGATCTTCACAGTGAGGGTGTGCGCACCGAAGAAGCGAACATTGGCGTCCTGTGGTATCAAAGAAGCCAGCATCAGTCACCTTATCTCGCTTGTCGTTGTGTGTATAGTAGTACATACAGAGCTTCCGCTGGACAGTAGCTGGCCACCGAGCGACCAAGCTTCCTGCGATTGCTGTGCCGTGAAGAGCGCATGCGAAGAGCTGTATCAACACAAGAGCAGTTATTATCAGCACATCTTAAGCCTGCAAGGTTTCTATGGCGGTGAATGCTGACTTACACTTGGAGGCGCAGAGGTGGAGCCATGTAGCCTCTGAATGACCTGCGCGTCATTCGTGTCGAGAAACAAAGCATGATCATCACCGTTAACAGGAACAGCAAGGACAGTCACGATATTAGCATGATATTAGCTCACCTGGATTACTGCCTCAACATTATTTGCAGATATGCCATTGCTCAAGCCGTGCTTGAGCTGGCCTGCGAGGGATTTGGCGAGAGGGAAAGCTGGGCAAGCAAGGCAAAAGCTGACTTAACGCGAGAGTCGATACCGTAAGACAACAAGCGGGACGCACGGCAATGCGAAACTCTGATCAGAAGCTGGCATATATACTATTGAACTGATTATAATTGGCGTATTGAAGTATTGTGATTGAAAGTGAAATAGTCTAAGCGGAGAATAAACCTGATTATTAAAGCCGTCGTGAAGTCCTAAGGAATAACACCCCAAGAGTACAAGATGATAGATGCAAACTGACAGACTTTCGTTCAGCACTGTTTAGAAGGCGCTTGGTATACTTGTAGGTTAGACTCTGCTTATGTAGAAAGCGCTTTTTATCCTGAAAGGGCAGACTCTGCATACGATACCTTCGACGCCTTGCTTCGGCGAGGTCGTTTAGATCTTGTCGGTACAGCTGCAGCTTCAGGAATAGCTAAAGCTTTGCGAGTTGATGGAGGTAGCTGCGAAGTGTTGGCAACAGCTGGAACGTGTGATGACTGAAGAGCCTTCGCCGCTGCGTAAGGACCGGTCGTACCCGAAGGTCCAGCCTTTGCGTTTGCGTACGAACTACCGACGCCGCCGGCGATTGCAACGCTGCGAAGCTGTGTTTTTGCGTGTGCGGGCAACAGAGGGCCAGACTCATCCATACTGGTTGACATAGTGGACTCTGCCGCAGGGGAGATAGCCCGACCTTTGCCTTTTGATCCGATTTGATTACGAGCCGCGCGTGCCGCTCTGCAGTAGCAGGAGATGTGCCGATACAGGGTCAGTAATATTCTGTTACGCTATGAGAGATTGAGCAGACGAAATAGGACAGGACGTACTTGATATTGGCGCTGGTCTGCTTGCATAGACTCTGAAAATCTGCTTCGCTCATGGCAGGTCGGGTGGGATATCCCGTCTTGGTCCCATTTGCCTTTTTGACAGGTAGAGGTCGATCTTCACTGTCTGAAGTATCGTCCGTAGACTCTAACTCGTCTTCCCTTTCTTCTTCCTCCGATGGTAGTGAAGACAACGTTGTGCCACTGCCATTGTAGTATGCTCGTGGCTTCTTGTTGAAGTAAATACCGAGATCGGGTCTGTTACATGCGAGACGGGAAGTAAATCAGCAATGATGCGAATGAAGACGCAAATCGGGAGGCCAAGCTCACGGCGAACTCTCTCTACTCTTGATGTCAAGTTCAGAGAGAGCCTCTCTCTCAGTACGCTGTCGTCTAGCTGGTGCTGCTAGTGGAGGTCGAGGTTGATGTGGCTGTCGAACAGGGTCGACAGCGGGAGCAGCTTGCGCTGCTATATGCGAAGGGATACCAGTTGCCGTAGACGCCGCTGGATCATAAGTCGATGCAACTTGAGGTCGCACACTAGCTACTACAGGTACAGCCAAGACAGCAGCAGGTGCAATCTGGGGTCGGGCAGCCGGGAGCGCAGCTTGAGCTCGACCAACAACGGGTGCAGCTTGAGGTCGGACATTCGATGCTGGAGGTACAGCTGCAACAGCAGCGAGTGGTAGGATAACAGCTGGTGCAGTCGCAGTTGCAGTTGCAGTTGCAGCTGGAATGCCCGCCGTTGGAGCTTGAGGTTGGACGCGAGTGGAGATAGCCGCCGCTGAAGCAGTAGCTGTTGCAGCTGGCGCAATAGCTTGCTGACGAGCGCCTGCTGCAGGTCTTTCTGGTTGTTGCGAAGGCACTGCTGGTGTATCTCGCTGGCGTCTCTTCTTTCTCTTCCTATCGCCCGAGGCCTCATCCCATCTACTGCTCTCCAAATCTGAGATAGCTCGTTTCTGAGTTTTGACTTCCCGCTTGACAGAGTCAATTTCCATTTCGGAACCGAGCAGACGTATTGTAACTAGCCTATCTAGCTTAGCTTGTGCCTCTTTTTGCTCTTCTATCAGCTCAAATGCCTGATCCATTTTCTGTCTCAAGAGCGTATTCTGCTCCTTTAGCTTCTTCATTTTCCTGGTAACTTTTTCGGAGGCGGCCGTGGAGATGCCAGAGGCATCGCGGTCTGCAGAACCGATTGCCGCACCCTTGAGCTGAACTAGCTCTCTTCGAAGTAGAGTGACTTCGTCCCGAAGTGCCTTCTCAGAATCTTGAACCCGTTCAACTCGAGCTTCCATCAGATCCTGATGTTCCTTCAGTTCAGCGTCGAGCTGCTCTCGATGACCTTCTAGCGTGGTGCCATTCTCGATGAGTTGGCGTCGAAACATTTCCATAACCTCACTGCGGGAAGTGAAGCCTTCGAGGTCGAGAGCGTTATCGTCTTCCCATAAGCCATCATCCCTGGAAAGGTAGATACTTTCGCTTAAAAAAAATATATCTCCGACAGATGCACAAGAAAGACAAAAAGCGAACTTACGTCATTCCAAAATACTTGTACTTGAACTGGTCTCTGTTGTTAGCAAAGATTCTCTGTCAGTGTCTTTCGTCACACAGGTTGAAAGTTGGTAGAACTGCTTACACTTTGTCACCCGTCCATTCGAATCTGGCGAGTTTTTTCACCTGTTCGAGAACAAAAAAAGCGCATGAGGATGATTAGCCTTTGAGGCAGCCGAAGATTACGACAGTACAACATCGGCTCACAGAGAACGACTTGTCTGTCCGTGTTCTGCACGTGAAAAAAAAAAAAACCAAGTTGGAAAATGTCAAATCAGCAAATGCACACGCGGGAGCAGAAGCAGTGTGAGCGTAGCTTACTGAACCCATTCCAAGTTTTGTAGGGCCATCCTCAATCTTCGAGGAGTATTCAGGTGCAGTATACGCTCTTGATCCGTGAAGTAGTTGAGGACAGCTTCATGGCAGGAATAGCAGACCATGATTTTGGTGTCAAGGCAGTAGGCCATTTTAAGCAGGCCTAATCTACCTGTGAGGAGCTTATGCCACTTCTGCGGAATAACGAATAATACGACTGGTCTTGCATGATGTTTAACTGCCGGGTCCTCGATCGCCTTGGGCGTCGCGAACCTGGTCGCGCAGATATAGCATCTTGAAGGATGGTTTGGCATGGCTGAGATGACAGAGGAGATGGTTGAAGCAGTCAAGGATATTTCTTAGATGAACCTGAAGTGAGTGGAATGGAGCTGAGGAGAGAGCAGATGGACTGAGAACGAGCAGAGTCTGCTCCGCCGTCGTCAACCAAAGCCCGTGCACAGGTGGGCTTCCTTTAGCGCGTAGCATTTCCCTTCTACAGTACAAAAGGATGACGCTTGGAGGTCTATCGAAGCTGGCGTTATAGGCTTTAGTCCCATGTGCGTAGTATATGATAAACATCATGGAGTCGGATGCTGTGCAGTCTTTCTTATTTCTACGTAGTCTTCTTATTTCGCACACGAGCACTGATCAAGGATACTCGCGTATAGCGGACGTGTTGCAGTTGCTTGAACATCAGGTGGGTCTGATTACAGCAGCTGGAGTCAGGTTGATATAAAGGCAGATGCTCATACTACTAGTCAATGTAAGAGCAAGCTGTAGTAATTTACAAGTCCATCTGTCGCTCTGTGTCATTTATCGCTCATCTCCACAACGGTCATGATTTCGATCACGTCCATTGTACAGGAGTGCAAATGTATGTATGTGAGGCAGACTACTGTGGAAAGGAGTCCGCCTAAGGCATCAACCTGTTACTACGCAAGATAGAACTCCTATCAGCGTATTACTGGGCCATGCGCGACAGGATATTGAAACCCTGCGCCAAAATTGTGGCGGAGAATCAATGACAAGAGAGATGGGCTATAGCTACATATTACGAAGTTTATTATTCGGTGTACAAATGCGTGTTGAATTGTTGCGGGGATTACTATTTGATGAATTCTCATAAACAAATGCTGACACAGCGGTCTAAGATTGAGTCATTGCGAGATAATCTTTGAGTGTCCATGCTCTGCTGCATATTCTGCAGCGAATTGAGCTACTAACTCCACCGTGTCAAGGTGCATATCTTTGTCTTCATCCTCGATAACAAGCATGTCCTCAAGTGCATATATCTCCCTCTCTTCAGCCTTGATGAACAGTTTAGCCCGTTTCTTCGTTCCTTTCTTTTCCTTCTTTTGTCGCGCATTCAAAGCCTTCAAGCTGGCTGCCTCGGCTGCTTCATTCGCCGTAACATCTTCGTCTGAGCTGATTACAATGCCATCATCTTGGTCTTCGATTTTCAGAATTGGGGAGGGAATGATCAAAGCAGGATGGTATCCATCGATAACCGGCCTTGGAGGTAGCGATGGTGGGACGGTCTCAACCGGGTTGTCTAGTGCCATCATACCAGACTCGGCAACATCATCACCAGCCTCTGAGGCCAGCTCATCCACTTCTTCCTCATCCTCTTTCACATGTGCCGAGTGAACTGCATTGGCATGTCGTGCGGGAACAGCGTCCATGCTGAATGCCGAAGCTACCATAACGGTGGAGGTGAGAAGCGTAGTTGAGACGGAGGATACAGCATTGGCTGATACACCTGACGGCTGTTGGGTAAGAGCCTCTGAATCACGCTGCGCTATCTTGGATGCCGCTATTTTAGCGCGTCTCTCTCTCTGATATGCTGCTTTTTGTCTTTTCTTCTTCTCTGCTTTTGCCTTCTTCTCGGCTTCGATCTGTTCCAGAGTTGGGTAGACTATTCCGCTATTTTTGACCCTCTCGCGTATATCCTTGATGGCTTGCTTCTTGATTATCTCTATGAGTTCTTCTGAGCTCAAGTTGGCAGAATTTGTACCTCGAGTTCAGACTCTGACTTCAGCTCAAGCTCCTCTGAAGACTCTGATGCAGATGTTCCTCTCAGATCGCACGCTCCGGCTTTCAATCAAGAAGGTTTAGATAAAGCACTCGCTAGTGATGTTACAAGGTGAGTAGACTGTCCTTTCACACCCTTACCTCTTATCTTTGTGCTCCCATCTACGGTTGCGAGATCTTGTGCTGACCTGGGTTTTTACTTTCTTATCTTTACACTCATTCTCGTCCTCGAATCTTTGGTTCTCTTGTTCTTCCAAGCCACTATCATCAAACCTACAGCTTTGACCCAGCTCATCCTGTCCACCCTCGCCCTCTTCACCCTCGTCCTGTTAAGGATCCACATCACTCGCAGCAACAGAAGCAGCAACATGCAACACGCACCCGTCGGGAAATTTCCCTCATCGTCACATTCACGCTCACAGCCGCAGCAACAGCAACAGCAACAGCAACAGCAACAGCAACAGCAACAGAGCAAACGCAAGCGTCGTCGGAAGTCTCCTCCGTTCGATGAGGCAGCTTTTATCCGCCAGCTCGAACGTGACCGTGAACGACACGGCAGCGTGTTTAGGCCTAATTCCTACGCTCGACGCACTGCGAACACTGGTCCTGCTATTGTCCGTCGCTCGCTACGGAATACCGAAGCGAGGGAATTCAGCCGCTACCTCCGAGAGAAGCGCGAGAGAGAAGAAGCTCTTGCCGCTGCTGAAAGCTCTTCGAGCGCATTCCTCGCAAGCACAGAAATACCTCAAAGAAAGAGAAGAAGGATTCTTGAATCACCAAGCTCAGAGAATGAACAAGATGAGGAAAGATTACCTTCAGTCGCTGGTCCATCAAGTGCCGGACGCATTGCCACCCTTCCCATCGCCATAAGTATCAAGCCTACGTCCACCTCTTCCTCTGTCATGTCATCTCAGCGCTCCTCTGCTTCAACATCAGGCTCCTCTTCCATGACTTTGTCTCAGCACTCGACTGCTCCGTCATCATCGTACACGTCCTCTCAGGTACCTTATAAGAGGAAAACCTATGTCGTCGTCGAGATTCCAACTCGGAGACGTAGCGCTGCTTCAGCAAATATGGCTACTCATCGCCTAGCCCGTCCTATCTCCACCAGAAGTTCCGAAGACACAGCAGTATCTATCCCAGCAGTGTATACAGGGAAGGCAAATGCTGCATTGTCGTGTGCTGGCATCGTGAATAAACCTGCTTCTAAACAATTTTTCGCATCAGATCATCTCCATAAGCGCAAACGGATCAATTCTTTTTCAAGCATCCCGGCGACACAACCGACCACAAACGCTATCGCAGACGTCGAGGCAACAGTCTCCCCTCTCCACCCTCTTCAACGAGAAGCAGCGACATCTTCACAATCTGAGAACATGCAAGACGAAGTAATGTATGGATATCATCGTCACCTCTCCCCTACTGCCGAAGGGCAAATTTTACGCACGACAGTCTCTACGACATCAGGCAGCTTGTTATGTGCTCCCACTTCTGCTGAGAGCAGCGCTTCCAGCCTTGCGGACCCTGCACATACGAGCAAGACGACACCTGCAGACGAAACTGTAGCTACAGGTAGTGCTAGCAATACCATAGGTGATACCACAGGTCAATCGTCCGGCTTACTACGAG
>Ga0181459_100153_pt1 | contig 13808 bp, 14 predicted proteins | sample InSIn2SAF170_FD_119060 | JGI IMG/M metagenome (GOLD analysis project Ga0181459, IMG submission 119060) | Clean room microbial communities from NASA Spacecraft Assembly Facility at Jet Propulsion Laboratory, Pasadena, California, USA -... ...
TACCCCTCATTTATATTGTTGTGCCCCTATTATCTCCATGTTGTTATTTCTGTGCCCCATAGAATCCCTCTTTTGTTATTTTTGTGGCTTTATATTATTATTGTTAGGCCAGCTGGATTATATTGTGACTCCTTAGACTCCTATATATAGAAAGGAGGTTTTTTCATTTGTATCATCCAAGAATTGTTCATTTATGTAATGTAAAGGAGGTTGCCCCCTCAAAGAGGCTGAATTCTAAGGCGTTGATCTATCTTTTCTATCTTTTCTTGAGCTGGTTTCATAACATTTGGTATCAGAGCTTTGGATTCTAGGGTTTCGCTGCTCCAAACAGGTCATTGTAGAATTTTCGCTATAACTTTTTTTCTGTGACGTTTCAGAAGTCACAAAAAAAACCCATTTGAGAAGAAATCTCGCTGAACCTTGGCTCCAAATTTCAAAGCTTTGCGCACGATATTTGCAGAGATATGATCTGAGGAAGTTGGTCTTTTTGCAGACTCCTGAATTACATTCAAAACAGGTGACCTAGGGAAAATCATCATAACTTTCTCTCTGGGGATCAAATTGAAATATCATAAGAAGGTATAGAAAGAGTATGGACTTTAGTTTCTTGTATGCATGTTTCAGATCCAAAGGTTGAAACAGTGACTCGTAGCACATCGTACAAGTTTGCCCTACTGAATTAGTCTAAAAGCAAGTCACTGTGGGAGATTTCACATAACTCTTCCTTGGAGAATCCAATTTGGGTTAGACTTGTGGCATTGGAAATAGAACGCAAAAGGATACTATATGTTGCAATTTCAGAATTTGATGATATGAAATTACAGAGATACATCAGATTCAATATCATGCTTATACAAAGTAAAAAATGGTGTGTATTTTTTTTTTAAATTTTTGCATAAGCTTGGTTTGAAGGAATTCAAAGGGCATAGTAAAGCATTATTATCAGTAATTGATGCCCAGAAGAAAGAAAATGCAAACACCTAGTAAGCAACCTGAAATCTCTAGCATGACTTATGAAGAAGAGGAAGAAATGCAACATGGTATAGCAAAATTACGAGACCAAGTGCAACAAGTGTCACTTGCACAAAAAGGAACAGAAGCTAAGATGGATTGTTTAAAGAAAGGCGTAGAAGCTAAGATGAATGATTTCAAGATAGAATTGAAGACAGACATGGACAAATTGAAGAAGTTACTACAAGAAAGGGTCACTAATGGTGAAAGGGTAGTAAAGGAAACTCATGATGAGAACAAAAGAAATGTTAATCATGATTCCATTGACACTAATGTTGGATCGAAGACCCACCACATTCCAAAAAATCGATATGAGGAAGTTTGATGGCAAGGATCCTGCAACATGGATATTACAGATGGAGCAATTCTTCGATCTCAATAATGTGCAAAACACACAAAAGGTACGTATGGCAACTTTATATTTGGAACCAAATCAGTTTGTATGGTATCAATGGCTTTGCTCTTGTAAACAATTTATCACTTGGGCAATTTTTATGGAAGAATTGGTAGCACATTATGAGGATACAAAAAGCAACACTTTTTTTAGCCAATTGATAAGTCTCAAACAAAAGGGTTCAATAATGGAGCACATTGAGGAGTTCCAAAAATTGAACATAAGGGTAAAATATATTCCAGAGGAGCATAGGATTGATGTGTTCATAGGGTCTTTAAAGGATAATATCCAACATGATGTTCGCCTTTGGGAACCTGATTCATTAGAAAAGGCATTCAGGTTAGCAAGAAAAATGGAAAGCAAAATTATGGCAACCAGGAAGCATACCACTCACAACTATAAAGAAGGAAGTGTTGTTGCCCATAGTCTTCCACAACCTATAAGGTTGACACCAAAATAATTGGAAGAAAAAAGAGCAAAAGGGCTTTGTTACAGTTGTGATAGCAAATACACTAAAGGCCATAAGTGTGCTGAGAAGAAATTATTCTACATAGATTGTGAAGAGGAAGAAGAAAGGGAGCAAGAAAGGTCAAAAGAAGAGGATATACTCTAGGAACAAAGCCTAGATGAAGAACAAATAAATCCAACCATATCTTGTAATGCATTAGCAGGAATTACCACTCCTCAAACCATCAAGATAGAAGGACAAATAAAGAAGAAAAAGGTAGTAGTTTTGATTGATTCAGGAAGCACCCACAATATAATCCAGCTGGCCTAACAATAATAATATAAAGCCACAAAAATAACAAAAGAGGGATTCTATGGGGCACAGAAATAACAACATGGAGATAATAGGGGCACAACAATATAAATGAGGGGTATAACTACAATAGTAATGGGGTAATCACTAATATTATAGGGACCCAACATTCATAGAGTCATGAAGGAGAGGATGACACCCAAATAAACTTATTAGGAATAAAGAATGAAGATGTTGTTTTTCTTACTCAAGAAGAACAGGAGTTGTACATGCTGCAACAACTGCAATTAGAATTTGGCGAGTCCTTTGACTTTAAACAGAGTTATGAGTCAGCCATATATGAGGTTCACCAACAATGTAGCTTAAGAAGTAAAAATAACAATGAAGTTCCCACTAAAATATGAATCCAGACCCAAACTAAAAAGATAACAAAAGCTCCTATTACTAAAATTTTACAAATCCTTCCTATGGGAACATAGGAGACTTCTAGCCCAAAAACTGTAGATATAAATTGATCCGAAACTCAAACTAAAACAATCACTCAAAACATTCCAAATAGGAGTAATCAAAGCAAAACTGCCAAAACACAAATTGAAATGGCAAGTATTGAAAGACAAGATAAAAACACACAAACTGCATTTGTTAAGGAAGATTTCATCCAAACAAACAAAGCACAACCCCCTTTCAACCTCAAGAATGAAATAGAAAAATAGAGAATATCAGTCCCTTTGACTGAGTTACTAAAGAATGAATCCTATAGATCACATATAACTAAAACTTTAAATATAGGAGAGGGAGAAGATGTTGTCAATTTGAATGATGATCAACCTGAATTATTGTTTGGCCCTGAGGTGAATGGTACTCATCAGCAAGCGGGAATCCATCCTTTCTACATTAGCCTAAACATTTATGACAAAATATTACATAATGCTATGTTGGACTCAAGGGCATCCCATAACTTGATGCCAAAAGCAATCATGGAGAGACTAAACCTAGACATTACTAGACCATATAAGGACTTGTTTTCCTTTGACTCTAGCCAAGTTAAATGCCTTGGTTTGATCAAGGATTTATGTGTAACTCTAGTCTAGTGCCCAATAAATAGTATTGTGATGGACATAGTGGTTGCAGGTAGCCCACCCAAATATGGAATTCTGCTATCTCACTCATGGGGAGAAAAATTGCAAGGATCCTTGCAGTTAGATATGTCATATGCCACCATATTTGTTTTTGGTCAACAAAGAAAACTATATAGAGATACCTTGATGAAATACATGGTGAGTAATGCAGAAAAACCACAGAATTTACCAATATACTCCATGCATTCTGATATGGACTCTTTCATCTTGTACAATTCAGACCATGGCAAAAAGGAAATCACAGTTGAAGAACTGAAATACAAAACAACTAACAATGAAAACATTTTTCATGAATCACTTTGGCATTTAGATTTTGATGGATCTATGAATAGACTTGGAGCAAGAGCAGGAGTGTGGATCCAAAACATGGAGAATAATCATGCCGAAGGTCATGCATTTAGGTTAAATTTTAAATGCACAAACAACATTATAGAGTATGAAGCTCTGATCTTAGGATTACAAATGGTTAGAAAACTTGGAGCCAAGAGAGTTTCTATACTTGGAGACTCAGAATTGATTATTAAACAAAATAATGGTGAATACTTTGTAAACAATCCCAGACTGAGTCAATATATAGAGACTATCCAAGATTTGATCAAAGACCTTCTGGAAACAAACTTTGCTGCCATTCCTAGAAAAAAGAATATGCAGGCCCACAATTTGGCTGCTTTTTCCAGTACCTGCAAGTTTCCCTTTCAGCCAAACCATCAGTCCACTAGAGAAGTGAGACATAGGCTTGTCATACCAAAAAAATTGAAGTATTGGCATATTTTCTCACAAGATTCCCAAATTTATAACTTCATAAATGCTGAAGGTGAGTTTCATATGTAATATAGATACAGATTGTACAATAGACAAGGACATAGATAGTGACATAGATGTAAATATTTTAGAAATAGGTAAACCCACTAATTTCATTAAATTAGAACTAGATAACTTAGAAAATGTAGAAATAGAGGAAATAATGAACGATGATCCTGAAATTATTAATCTTAAAAATAATTTTTTACCTAAGGGATTAGTCCCATTAGAAGACTAGTTTGATTCCAATGATGTAGCTAGGAAGCCGAAAATGGAGCCTTTGATAGAAAATATAGAAGAATTTAACATAGGAACTGAAGAAAAACCTAAACTCATTAAATTATCAAAAGCCTTACCTCCAGATGAAAAAGTTAAATACATAAATCTATTTAAAGATTTTCAAGATGTATTTCCATGGAGTTATGAAGACCTAAAATCTTATGACACCAGCATAATTGAACACAACATACCAATCAAAGAGGATCATAAACCTTTTAAACAGAAACTTTGGAGAATTAATCCAGTTCTTATGCCATATATTGAGAAAGAAGTTAAAAGAATGTATGATGCCCAAATTATAGCTCCCATTAGATACTCAAATTTGGTTTCAAACTTAGTCACTACTATGAAGAAAACTCGAGAAATCAGACTTTGCGTTGATTTCAGAAATTTAAATAAGGTCTCATTAAAAGATAACTATCCTCTACCAGAAAAGGACCATATCATTCAGAGGGTAGTAGGCTCATCCATAATTTCACTGCTTGATGGATTTTCTAGATATAAACATATCTTATTTCAACCAGAGGACCAAGCCAAAACTGCATTTACTACTCCTTGGGGTACCTTCATGTATTTGAAGATGCCTTTTGGATTAATGAATGTAGGAGCAACATTTCAAAGAGATATGTATATAGCTTTTGCCAAGGAGATCCATGATTTCTTAGTAGTTTAAAAAGATGACGTCATAGTCTTTTCTAAATCTGATAATGAAGACCTAGATCACCTGAGAATAGTTTTCATTAAATGTAGGAAATTTGGTATTCCTTAAATCCCAAAAAGACACTCTTTGGTCTAGAAGAAGGAAAACTATTGGGACATATAATATCCAAAGATGGAATTAGAATAGATCTTGCTAGAATAGAGGCAATCTTGACCATCACCCATCCTAGAAACATCAAATAATTGCAGCCATTTTTAGGAAAAATTAATTTTCTTAGGAGATTCATTTCAAATTTAGCAGAATTGAATAGAGAACTAAATAACATGTTAAGAAAAGATTCAGCACTTAAATGGACCGTGGAGGAAAAATAGTCCTTTGAAGCCATCAAGGAAGCCCTAACCAAAACTTCAGTCCTTATAAGTCCTAGTTTCCAGAAAGATTTTATAATTTTTTCTTTTGCTTTAGAACACACAATTGCAGCAATCTTGTTGCAAAAGAATGACCAAGAATATGAACAACCAATTGCATTTTTCAGTAAATACTTAAGAGATGCCACACTCAAATACAACATTATGGAGAAACAAGCATTAGCTTTAGTAAAGACTATTAAGACTTTAGAGTGTACATTTTGTATTCTCACATCATTGCTTATGTTCCAAATTTAGTAGTTAAGGACATTTTGATAGAAAATGGGCCGGAAGGAAAGAGAGGCAAATGGATTGCCACTATTTTCAAATATGACATAGAAATAAAGCCCACTAAACTTATCAAAGACCAAGGTTTAGCCAAACTTATGGCTGAATCAAACTGTCGGGCCCTAGATATAAATTTCATTGGTGCCCTTGATGATCAAGAAGAGATGGTGAATCCACAGATCAGTGAACCTTTTACATATTCACCTTGGTATGCAAATATCATATTTGTATTAGTGAACTTACAAGATCCTCCTTGTTTAACAAGAACTAAAGCTAGATTTTTGAAAATTAAGTCGTTAAGATATTGTATCATAGATAATGCTTTTCTTTGGAAATACAATGGTGGTATTCTTTTGAATTATTTACTTAAAGATGAAGCTGATAAAATTATGCAAGAATTTCATGCAAGATATTGTGGAGGACACATGTATTAGAAGTCTAATGTTGACAAAATTCTAAGGGTTGTTTTTTATTGGCCCACCCTATTTTCAAATGTTAAGAAAAATGTGACCTCTTGTCATAAGTGCTAGATATTTGAGGGAAAAAGAAAGCTTTTACCTTTACCTCTCAAACCCATCTCCACAGAAATTCCATTTCAACAATGGGGGTTAGACTTCATTGGAGAAATATACCTAGTCTCCTTAGCCCAGCATAAGTGGATTTTGACAGCCACTAATTATTTTACTAAGTGGATAGAACTCATACCTTCTAGACAAGCTACAGACACTGTCATCATCTCCTTCCTAGAAAACAACGTCCTTTCAATATTTGGATGCCCGCAAAAGCTCATTGCTGATAATTCAACTACTTTTAAGTCCAATAAAATGATAGACTTCTGTAACAAATACCACATAACCCTTGGCCACTCTGCTGCCTATTACCCTCAATGTAATGGACTTGAAAAATCCTCTAACAAAACCCTGGTCAATATCATTAAGAAATTACTGGAAGACAACAAAAAGACATGGAACAAAAAGTTGGTCAATGCCTTATGGATAGACAGACTAACTACCAAAAATTCCAATGGTACATCTCCCTATCAATTAGTATATGGGATGGATGTTGTTTTTCCATCCTCTTTGAGAGTGCCAGTGATGATGATCTTCCAAGAGTTGTAGGTAGAACCAAATGATACCCAGAGAAGGATAAATCAGACCATACACTTGCATCAGACTACAGAAGAAGTATATGTAAAATCACAAGTAATCTAGGAAAAAATCAAAAGGATATTTGATAAAAAGACTAAAGCTGATGATTTTTACATAGGTGATAAAGTTCTTAAGTGGGATTCAAGAAGAGAAGACAAGGGCAAACATGGAAAATTCGACTTCTTATGGCAAGGCCCTTATGTCATTTATGGTTATAGAGGTAACAATGCTTTTTTCTTGATAGAGATAGATGGATCGGATCTACCAGGAGGACCTATCAATGGTAGAATGCTGAAGCATTATTTTTCCATAGATTAACAATAGTTCACTCTAATTTACTCATTGTATATAACATTACAAAGTTTAGATTGGAGTGGATGGTAATATTTTGAAGTTGAAGCCCAAAGAGAAGGCCTTGAGCTTTGAAAGTTTCACCATCATAAATATGAATAAAGCAGAATCACAGAAGAACAATTTACAAGGTAACTGCAGTCACATTTGCAGAGGCTACTAATCATCAAAGTTCTTAACATTTCACCAGGAAATGCCATCCCCATGTGGAGCCACTATTAGGGTCCTATAATAATAGGATTCATAGTTTTTAATTGGCTATGGTTAGTCTTGTAATATTGTACAAACCTTTGCTTTCTGCAAAATGTTTTCCATATTAAAAATTAAAAAATGTAAAGAGGGTATGTCCTAAAAGAATAATCAAAGGACAAAAAGAAAAAGAAAAGATCAAAAAAGTGAAAAATATGAACTCGAAACAAAAACAGATCATGAAATTATGAAAATTCAAGTGCCACTGCTTTTAATTTTATGTGAAAAATAATGGTTGTGTGCAGCTTGTCATAAATTCCACATCCCATGATAGTCAAATAGTTTAATCTTGACTAATTCATGCTTTAACTTTCATGTTTATAGATATAGAATAAAGATCTAGACAAATTGTTTCATCTTGGTAGATCAGTGGTTAGGTAGAGAAACAAAATGTGGTCAACAACTTAATCTGAGCCATTGGAAGATATAAGGTTAGAATTACATAGTTTGCTTTTCAAAAGAAAAAGGAAAGAAAGGTTTGCAAGCTTAAATGAACCCAATAAAGTGAAGAAAAAATGTTAGGACAAGTAAAGGGTAGGTAGAAGAAAGGTTGCAGGAGTACAAGGTTATTAAAACATAAGCACATTTATCATGCTTAATCATATGTTGTAGTGTGTAGGAGCAGTTATGAAAGTGAAAGGATGTTCACAAACTGATTTAATTAACTTCCCCTCATTTCATTTCATCCCTCACAACATACTAACTAATTTTCCCATTATCCCATCATGTCCCATCAATATACCCTTTTCCCTTCATTTCGATCCTTACCCCTTGGTTTCACACATTTCCCTAGCAAATTACCCTCCAAAGGTCATCCCCCTACCCTAAACCCCTTTTTCCTAGTGTGAAATCCACTCCCTTTTGAAAAAATCCTCTTCCCCCTCATTAATTTACCTAAAAACCCATAAAACCCTTTATCCTAATTTTTATTCCCCCCCCCCCCCCATATTATTTAATTAACTCCCTGACATAAACCCTTTTAACCCACCACCCTTGGTTCGGTTAAGAAACCCTGCCACATTCAACCCTGGTCCCACTTTACTAATTCTGCTCATTGTATTTTAATCCCCACTTTATTCATTAATCAATTACAATTAATTGTAATTAATCCCCCGAGCCCCACAAATCTCCACCCCTATTCCCTTCATGCAGTTTTACTGTGCGACAATCATTAGATCTTTCATCTACAAATCTGATGGTGTGCATCCATATTACGCTAATTTCCTTTCCGATCTTTGCCAGCTGGAGAGCACGCGAGTTTCACGGTTTTGCTTGGGCGCTTTTCAGCTACGTGGTAGCTCCAAGCAAAATCATGTGCTCTCAAAGAAATACTACCCGACTACCAAAAGAAATGCGATGGCCCTTGAAACCACCTTCCCACCAAAAGCTAAATGATCAACTCTTCATTATGAATTCCCCACCAAATTGTAATCATTGCCAGTTAAATGGCCGAAGACGCCCATTTTGACTCTTTTCGCTCATTTGCACTGTGAAAGCTACCTAAGCCTTCCTACGCCACCCTACGCCTCTACAACCAAATTCGACCCCTGATTACCTTCCGAACATGCTTCAGACACCAAATTCATCCATCCAATGCATAGCTAAAGCAACAGTACCCTCTACAGTCACCTTTGAAACTAGTTTGTAGCTTGAACGACCAATTTCCAGGTATTTTGAGAACAAACTAGAATGACTCTCTCAAATGTGAAAATGTATAGTCAATTCAAACATTAATTAATTGAATTTAATTAATTTTCCCTGAATTTGAGAGTATTTCCACCCAAATACCCAAACCCCTATTTTGAAAATTGCAAGTTACCCTTCTACTCCACCAGAGTTTTCAAAGTTTCACTTCTACAGCCTGTATAAGCCTAATTCACACCTTTCCCCTTAGAAATGGCTGCTCATAGCTCTTTGGATGTGAGATCTTTGTCAACCCCTCACCTAGACATAGATCATTTGACACTAGTAGACAAGGATTTCCAAATAAAAGGCACTGCTACCCCATCCAACCTTCTCAAGCTCCACTGTTGGAGTAAGGATAGTTTTTTAAACCATGCAGATGACATCCACCTTTGGGAATCTAATTTACCCAAATACACATTTCTAGAAGTCCACTGATTCCTTGATATAGTACATTTTTGTCATGCATGTTATATCCCTAGCTAAAGGGCTATTATTGCCCCAAACCAGTAGTTGTTATTTACCATTACACTAGAGTCCATCAACCAAATGCTACAAATCCAGCCTAGCCCTAATCAGACTCCTCTATCCATTGGAGACCTGTTGGACTTGTACACCACACTAGACCTAGTTAAGATAAGGAAAATCTTCCAAACTTTCATCATTGAAGACCGCCATACTCCTACAGATACTCCACACTATGCTGCTACCATTTTCTCAAAAACTGGCAGACACATAATCACCATGCTCTCATGCATCCTAGGATACACTTCAGATGAGCATGTGGATGAGGTCATCCTAGCCTTCCTATCCATTTTTACTCCAAGAAAGCCTCCTGCTATCATGTACAATTATGCTCAGTTCATTACAGACATAGTGCATGAACAATTCACCAGACTACCAACTAAAAGAGTCTTCAAATACTCTTCAGTGTTGTTTTATATGTTTTTGTATTACCAAACAGATAACTTCCCTGTCAGTATTTAGAAGTTGGACACCAAGGGAAAGGAGAGATCAGTCATCTACTAGACACTCTTGGTCCAGAAGTTTTCAGCAACATTCACTTACAAAGACTTCATAGACTCCTTTGTATACCCAATCATCAACATGCTGACTTCTAATACTCAACCTAGGATCAACCAAGAGATCAAAAGGGTGTTACAATTGGCTAAGAACAACAAGATGGGAGACTAGTACTTCAACGAGAACCACACTGAAATTAGAGTTTATGGATGCCAATTAGCCCTCTATAATTTGCCCAAATACCTCCCTATGAGGATATTTGCACTTGAGTACTTCAGAAAAAATCATCAACTCTGATGATTTCCACTTCCTATTTGCTAGGAAGAAGACCCAGCTTTAGATGAAGAACCAATTTGGCCCATTCATTGGAAATAACGGAGAAGTTGGACCAGAGGCTGACAAAATACTATAGTAGATGAAATTTAGCAACAACTTCATGTGGCAGTATGACCCTCATGGGGTCATAAATAAACTTAGACTTAGGGTCAAGTTGGGACCATACATCCACCACCCAAGACATGACATTGAACAGTTTGTAAACTAATTTGAGTAGGTGGAAAACAGATTGATTGATATGGATAGCACAGTTGTGTATGTGGAGAACACACTCATTGATCTTGAAAAACAATTTGACCAGAGTTCTTTCCTGCATGTGCCAGAGCTAGGAGAGCCAATGAATGTTCATCATGTCTTACAAACCCTATCTAATGAGGAGGAGAATCCTAAGAGGAATAGGGAAGAGACATCTAGCTCGGCCATGGAGACTATAGATGAGCTATTCAAGCTAAGGAAAAGGCTGAAGTTGAATCTTGTGCTTGAACATTAGGAGGACATTGAATCCGTGGAAATAACTAACACTAAAACAATGGGGTAGAGGAGTAAAGGCACAACTGCATTAAGTGAAACACAATAGCGATCAACCTCCAACACTCAATTGATTGAAAGACAACACAATGTTGAGGTTTCTTCCTTTGTCAGGCTAGCTGACAGGGAAAAGGATATCAAAGACAGGTTCAAAGAAATAAAGATGAGGAATGAGAAGTTGAAAGCAGAGGCATATGCCCAATACTTAAAACATACACCAGCCAACTAGAGCAGATTGATGTCAGCCTTTGAAATCAAAGTAGGAAAGCTGCATGTATCATTTCTATAGCCCACTATTCAGCAACCAAAGAACTCAACTAACTAGAAGAAGACCAATTTTGAGGTGATGGCTAGGGATGTTCATCCCACTGACCAGAGAGAGTTCCACAAGCAGGCTAGAGAAATGATTTACTCCACCCTTATAGGAAAGGCCATGGCTACCCACAAGCTGCAAGATTCACTGGGTAATGTGATAGCCCAGCACAAATTAGAGAAGGCCTCTTCACAAGCCAAATATAATAGGATAAAGTCTTTGGAGGACTTGGTCATTGGTCTGGGCCATGATCCAAGTCACATTAAGGCTACCGAACAATTGATCAAAAAGAAGAATGACGATATAGTAGCCCTCAAGAAACAACTTAAGCTGCCTCGTTTGAAACACCCACAGACAAAGGAGGTCCTGGAGAGTTAGACCAACCATAAAGAGATGATGGACCTAGTGCTGTAGCTAAATGATCAGTTAAAGGAGACGAAGAAAGAATTGGATAGATTGATTCAGCTCAAACAAGCTAGTCTTGATGATGTTCCTGCAACTGTTATGTCAACAATTACCACTATTGTACCTTCTACTTTGGCAGCATCCTTAGCTCCCACTGCTCCAATGGCCACATCATTGCTGGCATCTACACAAACTACATCAGCAACAAGATCAACAGCAACAGGCTCTACAGGAGATGAAGCAAATAGGTTCATCAAGGCAATGGAAGAAATGTCCATTCAGACCATTGAGATGAACATGCTTAAGGAGAAAGTGACCAGCCTAGAGACAGATTGAAGACTTACCCAAATAAGGCACAAAGAAGAACAACAGAAGGCCACAAGGATGACCAAAAGAATCAAAAGCCTGGGAGAGGAACTGACACTCAATGAACCTTTAGGTCAGGCTTAGGAGCAACTATGGGCTAATATTATTGACTCTGTCAATGATATTTGGCCATCCATTCAGGTTATTTTTGAACAAATTGATTTGATAAAGCAGGCTACATAAGCCATTTAGAGGGTTAAAATAGAACTTGGAGATATTCCAAAGGAAGCTGCAAGGATCATTCATTTCCTCAACTCTAAGAACAAGTATGAGCTGCAAGAATTAGAGATACTAGATAGGACATGTATAATTTTGGAAGTGAAAAGGGTCCTCACCAAGAGGAATTTGATGTTGAACTTAGAGGATAAGTGCCAAACTAAGCAATTGGCCATTGATAGATTCATGATGAAGTTCGAAGTTTTGAGGCAAAAGGGTTTACCAAATCCCTTAATTACAAATGATAAGCTAATGACGCAGGAAGATATAAAAAGAAGATCATGGAAGTAGCCAAAGATCAAGTAAACACTTCATCCATGAAGGGCATACCAACTGGAAAAGTATTGTATCAAACTTTTGAAAAATTGTTTTACCTCCAGCATGAGGTAAAACATACTTTTTAAATAAGCCTACTTTTGCCAAATATACAGAGGCAGATGAAATATACAGAAAAATGTTCAATATCCAATTACCAGACTTTGAGACATGGGAGAAGATAAATGATTTATTATAGAAATAAACAGTAAAAATATGAAATGTACAGTAAAAGTAAAAAGGCACAATAAAAGGATATTGATAGGTCAACAAGGTCAATGTGTATCAGATGAAAGGTCAAAGTAAATATAACATCCAGTGTGAAGACCAAACAACAAAGCAGATTAAAGGGAAAAAGATCAAAGCCAATAGAAGCTAAAAAACAATAACAACAAACAATAGTTCAATAGTTGTCTCTATCTTCTTGCAAGAAGATATTTCTTTCTCCTAGATTAGTTCCCAAGGCAGTTTGGGATATTTTGTAAATTCTTTTTGTATAAGTACTTCAGAATTCAAAGTATTGAGGTGGATTGCTCTACATTTGTAGAGTTATTTTGATCTTAAACCTAAGGGTTATTTTACCAATTTTCAAGTCAACAGATTTGAGCAAGTAATAAAAAGATTACACTACAGGATTCATGAGATGAGTTATGGAAATGAATTATAATCTTTGTTTGATTTTGTTACTTTATTATGTGTTTCATAAACTTAAATGTTATCTAAATTTGAATGAATTAACTGGAAATTGAACTCAGAATTTGTTTAAGTACACTTTGTTTTGCACGGTTAATCATTTATATGTTTTCCTCTGATATCCGAATTTGAGAACCCTTAATTTCTCTCCCATCCCATTTGTCCTCTTTCATTTCTCTTCATAATCCATCCTAGGGAACCCTTAATTGCTCCCTGGATCCGATTGGAAACCATTTCACCATCAAGCCTTTGAGATCTGTAGTAACTCCTCTATCTTGCCCTATAGACACTGTTTTTAGAACTTAATCTAGTCCTGTTTGTCTAACATTTGACCGCATAGCCCAATGGTAAAAGAAAACCCTTTTTCATCTAAGTAAGTGATCCCACCACCCAAATTCAAATAAAAAACCCCAACACAAATTTATCTAAATCTGGATGTACA
>Ga0181459_100098_pt2 | contig 13758 bp, 10 predicted proteins | sample InSIn2SAF170_FD_119060 | JGI IMG/M metagenome (GOLD analysis project Ga0181459, IMG submission 119060) | Clean room microbial communities from NASA Spacecraft Assembly Facility at Jet Propulsion Laboratory, Pasadena, California, USA -... ...
GAGGAGGCCGAGAATCGCTTTATCACTAGTATTAACAACACAATAAGTGGAAAAGGAAAAGTCCTGATTCCGGTATCCGCTGCTGGCTTGTCACAAGAGATTATGCTTCTAATTAATATGTATATGAAAGCTGGTAAAATAACTGAGGCAAAAGTACTTGTCGAAAAGGTCATTTCACAAGCAACATCAATATATGAAGCCTATCCAGAATACCTTTCAAAAGAGCTGAATATGGAAATAATGAAGAACGAAGAGTCTCCACTAGAGTCAGGTCATTTTGAAATTATTGAATCTACGACTCTAGAATGTGAATCTGCAATAATTTTGGCTCCTTCTTCGATGTTAATTGATGGTCCTTCGACAGAATATCTAAAGCAGATATGTAGCGATCCTGATTCTAAATTGATTTTAACTTCGTATCAAGCAGTCGACACGCCGGGTAGAAATATTGAAGAGGGCAATCGACAAATCACAATCGGTGACCAAAGTATCAATATAGAATGCCAAATTGAAAAAATAGAGGGATTTAGTACTCATAGTGATTATAACCAGCTGATAGCATATATTAGTAGATTAAGACCTAAACTTAAACGAGTATTAGTTAATCATGGAGAAAGAGCTAATGTGCAGAATCTCGCTACCTCAATCAATAAGATGTTCAAAATCCAAACCCAACACCCGTTGGTGCAAGAAGCTATAAAGTTACTCTAACCTTTGATCATTAGTAGTATTATGATAAACATATAATACTATGAACAATAAATAAATAAAATAGCTAATTCAATCAGCTAGACTACATATACTACTATGACGCATTTAGATGAAAAATAACACTGTAGGAAACCTTACTTATTGTTTGACAACAGATTATTAATATAGCGATTTATACTTGGTTTTATAATATTAGGTATTAAATCAAATTTATGATCGAAGAAATTTATGATCGAAGAAGAGAAATAAAGATTATTTCAGATCGTATGCACCACGCCAAATTTTTACACCTGGGGGAGTTAATACAACCCTTTCCTCGCCCAGTCTAGCGATATCGCCACCAATTGACTGAACATATCCGTATAGTTCATCTATTGCCTTTCGTAAACCTTCTACATCTTTCTGTGCCAATGGCGTAACTCGTAAAATAAGGATTGTTTGCTTCTTGGCATCATCTTTTATACTGGCTACGTCGCTCATATCTCGCAGAGTTATTGCTTTTAAATAAATTGGTGTCTTTTGTGTCTGCATTGAATCCATTTATCCTATATAATTATAGACAAATCCAAAGGAATCAGCAAATAGTTATGCTGGTCAAAAGACATTAACAGACTGGTTGATTTTAAATTCGTAGTCCTTCAAGCTCGGTGTCGTTTGCAGGCAAAGCCGATATTTCTTCTTTATATCCGTTGATCTCAACTTTTACTTTTGATTGATTTCCCCTAGGTGCGTCAGAATAACGCAGCACAATTCTTGCTGCCATATTCAAGATCTTACTATCGCATTCTATGCATCTCAGAATACATCTAGGTCCTACACATTCACTTGCTTCCATTTTTATATCTCCGTCTGTAACCATAGCATCAATCATATCATTTTCATCTTCATCTCTGCCCACGATCAGCTTTGCTTCCATAGACAATCTAAAATGTCTTCCGATCTTCAAGAGTTCTACATCGTTGATACTTGGAATATTCTTGGTATGTTCCATAACATCTCTAATTCTTTTTGAAAATGCAGGATCTGTTAACAAGCATCCCCCTGCGGCATTGGGTGGGTCACTTATGTTAAAATATTTTGCTAGAGCAATTTGCTCTTTGCGTGATCTCCCCTTAATATTACATAATTTTTCACGCTCAACCAATCCATCCTTTTCAGCTTCTGTAGGACTTAGATGTTTTGCTGAAAGAGGCCTTAAGATTTTACCTTTCATCTCTGCTTCTTCTTCTATTATATGCAAAGCACGGTTATTCTGACTCATTGGTCTTTGGAATAGAACTTCACCAGTAACTACAAAGTCTGCCCCTATTTTTTCCATATATTCTTTCGCCGTTCTGTACATCATTGCTCTACAATCAATACATGGATTCATCCCAGATCCATATCCATATTTAGGATGCTTCAGCATTTTTAAATACTCTTCACCATAATAAAAGGTCTTCAAATGTACGCCTAATTCTGAGGCAACTTCTTTAACACGATGACCGCACCCCTTTCCACAATCAAAATCACAAAATGGAGTCTTGATAGCCACGGCCTCAATCTCAACGCCCTGGCCTAACATCATACGAACGGCTAAATTACTGTCTAATCCACCGGACAATAATGCGACTGCCTTTGCCTTCTTCTTTTCCTTGACCTCAGAGGGATCTTCTATAGTATTACTTGACATTAGTATCTTGGAATTATTTTACTATTATTAAAGTTAGTTCTTGAGGCGAATACATTTATTGCTGTCTCAGATTACAATCAAAAGATGGCAGCTGAAGGAATTGTAAACTTTGATTCATATGCCTGGCTTGCTGTGGGATTGTTTATCACTGGTCTACTTGCCATAATGGTTTATGAAAAATCAAGTTCGAAGACAAAACAGTCGAAACAACAACAGCAAAAACGCCAAGAAGTGGGATCTTCATCTGATATTAAAAGAGACTAAAGATGAACCGTTAGTTAGAGAAATATTTCTAAAAGAAGGTTTCAAATCGCTAACTGCAATTCAAAAAAAAGCAATACCAGTCATTTCAAGAAAGATTAACAGTCTACTTGTTGCTCCAACTGGTTCTGGTAAAACAGAAGCAGCTGTCATACCAGTATTTACACAATTATCTAACTATAAAATACACGATAGGGGTAAAATCAAGGCAATCTATATCACTCCATTACGCGCATTGAATAATGATGTATTTAGAAGGATCATCAAATATGCTGAATCTGAAAATCTGCGAGTACAAATACGGCATGGCGATACTACTGCTAGGACTAAGAGAAAAATTGTTGAAGACCCACCGGATGTATTGATTACAACTCCTGAATCACTTGCTGTAATTCTAACAAGCAGTAAAATGCTTAAGGCATTAGATTGTTTGGAGTGGGTTATAATTGATGAAGTACACGAACTTGTATCAAATGAACGAGGTGCACATTTATCTATTGGTCTAGAGCGATTACAGGCTGCAAGTGTTCTGCCGGTTATAAGGATCGGATTGTCAGCGACATTAGGTAATTTAAAAGAGGCTGCAAGCTTTATTTCGGGCGTTAATAGAAAATGTGCTATTCTTATAGATAATTCTCTGCGAGTATATGATATAGATGTCAAGTTTATAAAGGGTTCCATCAACAATGTTGCTCATTTCATAATTGAGTATGTAAGAGATACTAAAATAGAAGGATCAATTTTGCTGTTTACTAATACAAGAGATGAAGCAGAATACATTGGCACTATTTTAAAGAATCAAAACTACGTTCAAGTGGATGTTCACCATGGTTCTCTGTCAAAGGATATGAGAGAAGAGACTGAAAATAGGCTAAGAGGGGGCGGGGCTGGCATAGTTGTTTGCACTTCATCATTAGAACTTGGCTTAGATATTGGCTCTGTAGAATTGGTAGTACACTATGGCTCGCCAAGGCAAGTTTCGAAATTGATGCAAAGGATTGGTCGTAGCAGGCATAGGCAGAGAAGTTCTGCGAAGGGATTGATAGTAACTAACATTCCAGATGATGAGATTGAGGCTCTAGCAATTATTCGAAGGATGAAAAAAGGTTCAATAGAAGAACAATTAATGCATACAGGCGCTTTTGACGTTTTGGCTCATCATCTAGTAGGATTATCGATGCAAACAAGAGATCCCATTAGATTTGAAACTGCTTTTGATCTGGTAACAAAGGCCTATCCATTTCGTCTGATCACATCTAATGATCTAAAAGAATGCATAAATTTACTTGATAGTAATGGTATAATTAGATACAATAGAGAACAACAATCTTATCAGCGCAGAATAAAGGCATACAAGTTTTACTTTGAGAATCTATCTATGATTCCCCACGTTTTAAAATTTGAGGTTATAGATTCAATCAACAAAAGAAAAATTGGATCTCTCGATCAGCAATTTGTCGGAGACTATGGTGAGAAAGGAAATATTTTTGTCTTAAAAGGTTCACAATGGCGCATACTTTCAATAGACGAACGCAGAATGCAAGTCAATGTTGAACCTTTACATGGCACTGCAATCAATATCCCTTATTGGGTAGGAGAGATGATTCCTGTAGACTTTAAGACCGCTGAAGAAGTAGGCGCTATCCGTAATGAAGTATCCAGGAATCACATTAAGATTTCCACTTCTGTAATTGCCGATTCTATCAAGTCTTTAAATATTATTCCGGATTCGAAAAATATTGTAATAGAAAATTTAAACGCAAGAAATACAGTCGTTATTCACTCTACTTTTGGCTCAAAAGTCAATAATACAATATCTTCTCTATTATCTACAATACTATCCTCGCAGCTTGGATACCTGGTAGAAACCAGATCTGATGCATACAGAATTATGCTATCTTCAACTGCTAGAATAGGAAAAGGTCATGTTGAGCGGATACTTAAAGAAACATATGATACTGAAGCTATAATCATTGCTTCCTTTACTGGCACTCACAATATCAATTGGAAAGTTTGGATGGTGGCAAAAAGATTCGGTATGATAAGCAGAGAAGCGATATATGACAAAAGAGTAGCGCGTATGATTTATGACAGATATGCTAAAACTCCGATAAGCAAAGAGTCAATAAGAGAGATCATACATGACAAATATGACATTACTCAAACAGAAAAAATAATGCTTAACATACAAAATGAGATAATAAAAATTCACTGGATTGAAACTAGCGACTTCTCCGATCTAGCAAAGCCTATTTTAGAACATTCTACAAAGTTCTCCGCTACCCCTTTAAGCATTGAAAAAGGGGTAATTGAACTCGTAAAAGAAAGACTGGAAAAAACCAAGCATAGACTGATTTGCATTCGATGTGGAAAATGGGAAAGAACCATCGAAACCAGAGAAATTCCAGAAAGTCTTTCCTGCCCGACATGCAGATCTAGATTGATAACAAGAACGTCATCATATGACTATGATTTAACAAAAATTATTGCAAAAAGGCTCACAGGAAATAAGCTCTCAGCAGAGGAAAATCATAAATTTGAGCGTGCATGGAAAATTGCATCGCTAATCAATAATTTTGGCAAGAAAGCAGTTGTTATACTGGCCGGTCATGGGATAGGTGCAGACACCGCAGCGCGCATTCTTCGTAATTTTGTGGATGAGGATGAAACATACAAAAGTATCTATGAAGCTGAAAGACAATACGTAACTACCCGAGGTTTTTGGGATTGACATTTTATTTTTGATATTGCGCATATTATGATATGATAATAGGATTAAAAACTCAATTAAATAATTGAAATATATATATATTTATATAAATATCTATATATTTTAATTTTTTGTTTTTAACCTACCTTTACAATGGAAGAATACGGCTTTAGTGTGAGCTCTACTTTTCCCTCTCTCCCGTTGTTTGCTGTAGCACCAATTACTTTTATCCTATCGCCTACATTTACCTGATTAACTGAAGAGCTTTGAGATCGCCAACCTATTAATCGTATCTCGCCTGTGTCATCACCTAGTAATGTATCTGTCACAGGCACAACTTCACCGGTCTTAGTATTAACCTCAGTCATATTAGGTGATTGCAAAACAATAGCTTCTATGATGAATGGATTATCTGATAATTGAATATCTTTTATCTTCGACTCTAGCATTGCTAGTTTTGGAAATGACGGGTCATCGTCTATTGTTCTAATATAGGACTCATCCTTAGAAAGAGTAATGTTCGTACCAAAGATTCTACTAGGAACACATTCAATCATCACTTCGGGAGTCATTTCTTCATTAATCAGGGTACTATCAACAGTGAGAGCGACGAATTTACCACCTCTATCTATTGCCAGGCAGTTAACGTTACCTCTTCCACTATCTCTTCCTATTGATAATATCCGCAAAGGCATAACTTCAATTTCCTCCTGAGCTCCAAAAAATTCTAGTGATGTTCCTTCGTCACCATGAATTTCAAAATCGCCTTTGCCATATTGTGGATTGCCTTGTTTTATTTTTACTCCAATGAATTTAACTCTCGCACCTGTGTTAAACACCTTTGGAATCCTTTCTTCTTCGACATTCCAAATGACGACACGTAATGTACGAGAACCGTCTTCATTAGAGATCTGCATTTGAAGTGACTTATTTTGTTGACCTCGGATATTAGTAAATTCCGAGACTCTCGGATTGGACTTAACCTTACCAACAATCACAACATTGTCCTGAGGTTCTCTTACATCATCTACTGTAGTCAATTTAGTATCAATATTTGGAATGGGGCTATCGCCATCACTTAACTTTTCGATCATACCATTAGAACCCAGATTAATCGTTGGCCTGCCATCTAGGCCTGATTTGACATAGCCTTGTGATATCTTTACAAGGTCCCCTGGTTTTAAGCCTATTTCATCAGGTATACTAGTTTGATTATCCCATAGTTTTAGTTTCACGCTTGATTCCTTGTCATAGATAGTTAAGGTTCTATTTCTTGATTCTTCATTAGTATCCTTTTTTGTAAAATTACGAATAGGATAAATATTCATTATTCTCGCTGTAACAGTGACATCTTTTGCACCAATGTAAAGGTCCTTAATGCCAGATTGTGATTTCGGAATATTTTCAAAGGAAATACCCAGATCAGCGGCAACCAGGAATAACGCTCCTTGATCTGTTAGATAACCGGCGCCAATCTTACGCTTCTTTTCATCAATCATATCTCTAATCTGTTCAGCGCTGATTTCTGGTTTCTGACTCAGCAATACTTCCACCATCTTTTGAAAATCAGCAGACAAAGCGAGCAATCCTCCTCCTTATTATTATTATCAATAAATAACTTGCCTATATGTTTTGACAATAATCGTTAATAATAAACACAAAAATTAGACATGTTAAATAGCATACACAATTTTGAGTGGAGATCAACATTGCATTTCTGTGCATGAACTTCGGAAATGTTACAATAAAGATATACGTGCTATAAATGGAATTTCTCTTGATGTCGAATATGGAAAGGTGTTTGGCTTTCTTGGGCCAAATGGTGCCGGTAAGACTACTACAATAAAAGTATTGACCACTCTTATTCGCCCGTCATCGGGAAGAGTGTATCTTTTTGGTAAAGACATTGTGAAGCATTCATCAGAAGTTCGAAAACGAATTGGAGTTGTCTTGCAACAACCTAGCTTTGAGGCAAACTTAACGGTAGAACGATCTCTCGATCTTTACGGTTTTTTATGGGGACTTGCAAGCGAAAAACGAAAGGATAAATTGAGAGAGCTTTTACATGCCTTTGATTTAGAGAGTCTCAGAAATATAAAGAATGATGAACTTTCAATTGGTCAAAGGAGAAGAGTGCAAGTTGCACGTGAATTTATGCATGAAATGGACTTGCTTTTTCTTGACGAGCCAACGGTAGGCCTGGACCCTTCTGCTAGAAGAATGCTGTTAGACTATATAAAAAAGCAAGTAGAAGCTGGCTTAACTGTTTTCTTTACTACACATATCATGGAAGAAGCAGAGTATCTTTGCGACGAAATCGCTATAATAAACAGAGGTAAGATACTTGCCTTTGATACACCGGCTGGGTTAAAACAGAAGTACGGTGGCATGAAGACTATTGAAATTAAGTTAAAAAACATTCCAGCCGGATTGATTCTACATTTGCTAAATAGGGTTGTTAATAATTCACATATTGATATTCCCGAAACAAATACTGTCTGTATAAGCTCTATTAATGCCCAGGAAATTATAGTTAAAATAATGGAATTGCTTTCAAACAACGGCATACAGATTGAAAGTATAACTATAACTCCTCCGTCTCTAGAAGATGTATTCCTAACTATAGTAAATTGCGGAAAAGAAGCATAGCGGTGTGCCTAACTGGACTTTAGATTTTCAGTTTCATCATCGACAAGGTAGCCATCAGAAATGCTCCTGCTGAAAGAGCTGCCATTACAACAACTTCAATAGTGGTAAATATACTAATCTGTGAAAAGATGTCTGCCCGTGTAATATCCACTATGTATGTCAATGGGTTAATGTAAAATGCAGTGTGTAATGGTTCGGGTACTCCATCTGATGGATAAAAAGCCGAGCTAGCAAATGCAAAGAAAAGAAATATACCATTAACAATCACATTGAATCCTTCACTACTTTTAAGTTTGGTAGAAATGATAATCGTAATTGAACCGAAAAATATCGCTCCAGAAAGGAGCGCGTATATTGTATAAGGTATAGACAATAGAGTAGGATTTGCATTACCGAGCATCGTTGGAAAACCAGCTACCACGATGAGCGATGCACTAGCAAGTCCCATTAGCATAATGGTGAGAAGATTACTAACGATATATTGCATCCGGGTAAATGGCATTACCAATATTTGTTGGAACATTCCGTTTCGTTTATCATTCCAAATTATGCTCCCGGCTACTGTGCTGCTATTCATAACGTTAAAACCAATCATACCTGCTGCTAAATACGCAGGATATGCGATCTGAGCATTGCCGAATCTGACAGCGTCGTCTCCTAGTAATGCAGAATATGAATAACCTGCTACAAATATGTATACAATAGGAAAAACAACTTGCCAGATCAAAAATACTTTATCGATCGAAGCTATAAGATTCCTATATACCAATGAAAAAATCGCTGATATCAACTGATGCATATTAACAGTCAGCTATATTTTAATCTAAAACAAACTCATTGTTGTTACAATATGTATCTATATATATATAGGCTAAGCATCCCCGTTGAAACTGTCGGGTTTGATTTCAATTCATACTTAATAGGCATGATACATCAGTCAGTGATTAATTTTTATTGGTGATTAAGATTTAATATTATTTGATCAATAACTGATGGCAGATTACTAGGAATATTAAGTGATTGGGAAAAATTTTCTTCTCATGTTTATAAAACAATTACATTAGCCCTTATGTCTGCGGGTAAGGGTCAAGTGAGACGCATATACACAAAGCATTAAGAATGGTGATAATCATAATAAATCATAGTGACACACTCAAAAAAATCGGTTAATTCCTCACAAGTAATAGATAGAAAGGCAGAAAATGATAATGGAAAAACAAGAGTCAAATCTATTATAGCAGTTAGACAGAATAAGATAAGACTTAACAATCCAATTCTTATTGCAGGCTTTCCTGGCCCTGGCTTGGTAGGATCAATCAGCACTTCTCATATTATTGAGCAACTGCATATGCATCAGATAGCATGTGTAGAGTCCGAGTTTATTGTACCTGGCGTCATCTATATTGCAGGAAAGATAAGACATCCTTTTCGTTTGTACTCAAATCAAGAGGGAAATGTTTGCGTATTGGTATGTGAAGCACCCATAATGATACAAGGTATTCATTCGGTATTAGATACTGTTGTAAAGTGGGCCAAGGAGAATGAAGTAAGAGAAGTCATGGTATTAGAGGGGATCCCTGTTGAAGGCATACCAGACTCTAGCAGAAAACCCATGATATTGTCTAGTGCCATCAGAGAGGATAATAATAATGATAGTTTTTATATAGACGATACTGGAGAGAAAAAAGATTTTTCTTCTTCTCCTCCTCCTACTTCAAATACTACCTTTATAGCCGGGATATCAGGGGGCCTTTTATCCTCATGTCTATCAAATGGCATTGCTTGTAAAGCTGTGCTTATACCTGCATCAAGTGGGATCCCAGACCCAGAAGGAGCTGCAATTCTTATAGAATCAATTAGTAATATCACAGATAATGATTCTTTAAAGAGAATAGACGCTAAGCAACTTAGGGAGAAAGGAGCAAATTTAAAACGACAAATGACAGAGACCATAAGAGCAGTACGCGAACAACAATCACGCGAGCATCAAGAACAAAGTCCAACAGGAGGACAGGTAATTTATGGATAGTGAAGTTTATTATTGTTATTTGGATTATTTGAACCAAAAAGCCTGGCATGAATTTATTGTATAGAGGATCTAAAATTATAAATGAAATGGCAAAAATGGGATTAATTATTACTGTAGTATCATTATTATTTTATAAGATGTCTTCCTATATCTAATACATAACAATAAATCTTCGAATATATCCGTCAAACAAAAATTACTAATAGAAATAGCATGTAAGAATCTCTATCAGTCTGTGTGACTCGTGTATAGTATCTCATGTTATGGTTTTGCGATGAAGAAACTAATGATCTTATCATAACAATGGATGGGATATGCAATGAAGAGAGAATATCAACTTGTACGCCCTTCTAATTTTAACTTGCAATTAATAAAATCTCAGACGCTTTCCTTATCTACATTTTTATCTTTTTATTCAGACAAGCTCATTGTTTCAACCCCAACGATTTCTCAATTAGCTTATTTGGTTGTTCCTCCAAGAAAACATTGCTAAAGTTACACGATAAACGAGATGTATATTATGTTTTTAATTTTTATCTTTTATTTTTCTCTATACTATCAGACAAAATATCCGATGTATTTACCCTTTCCAATCATTTTTCCGCTTTGCCTGTCTCTAAAGATTGTTGAACTTTTTGGAACACAGCTATCTGATTTAACTAAATGTGGCGTACCATACACGTCAGCTAGAATGTAATCATAACGCCATAATAGATAGACTTCTTCATCTGTCATTAAACTTTTAATTTGCACAATAGGTTCAGAATTTCTAGCTAAAAGTTTTATATTATCATTAAACCATATCGGATAGCGTTCCCAAATTGTCTCTAATGTTTTAGGCCTATTTCTAACATACAATACATCTGGCCTATATGCAATTATCATACTAAGACCGACCATAGACACTCCAAGAAAAAAGAAGCCTTGGGTTGCCACAAATACGGGCTGCTTTATATTTATAGTATTTTTTGCATTGTTGCCATCTGAGTAACTGTCATCTAGGACGTCGAACGGGTAGGTTGGAAGAAAAATACCTGTGTATATCAATAAAAGTCCTAGGATACCTATCACTATACATACTATTCCTCTCCATATTAACGAAAGCGCTACAATACAAATTAGGCTAATAGTCATAACCTCTATGACTTTTTGAGCAATAGAGTTAGGGTTAATTTGAAAGGGGAGAATAAAAAGATGAATAACAAACAACAGCATAATACTAATGAGATTAAGGGCCAAGAGCATTGACTTGTTTCTATAGAACCATTCATACAAACGTAAATAGTACAGGCTGTAGTCTCTGCCTCTATGAGAAGTAGCGAATCCTCCTGCTTCCATACAAGGAACATAGATCAATAAATTACTTAAAGCCAATCATTTTTTTACAATATGGAATACGAAAAAGCCTTGGTATTACCCTAATATCATAATAATGATAGATTAGAAAAGATATGAATGACAGCCTTAAGCTTTGAATTAATTTGTCTTAATAAGATATTATTATAATAACTGTAACAAATGTGAGTTGCAAGATAGAGTCAATTCTGTCTCGCGTTCCATCGAATGCGTCGGGTTATTACTCCTTTATTAGGATTCTATAACAATAAAAAATAGAGAGAATAGAAGTAGCGATATGTATAGAATCATCAGATAGTACAATTCTTGAATATCATCATATTTCACCAGAAAGAAAATACACGATACAAAAATTCATTGTTGCTTGGAGTTTTGCTGTTGCTACCATTAATAATGATATAGCCATAAAGATATTCGATGAATAAGAAAAGATCAATCACCACATTACTACCCTCGCTATTAGCTGTAACAATATTAACAATCATAGTCTCTACAACAGTTTTAGTAGTATCGACAACCTCATCTATCAATAATAATAATCATCATCATCTAGGAGTAGTAGCATCATTATTATTATTATTAATACCGTCAGCAAATGCGCAGACCACAGGTAACAATAATACTACAACATCACCAGTCGGCGGTCGTGGTAATGCAACTTCAGCTGCTGCTCTTGACTGTTCAACCATTCCTCCAAAAATTGGAGCAAAAGCCGTTTCTATTCCAAATCCAAATCGTGAAGTATGCGACATCGTTATTCTACGCGAATCACCACAGATAAAAGGTCATAATGGAACTATTCTTAATAAGTTCTTGGCAATAAACTCACTAGTTGAAGTCACACCTGCACCGCCAAATATCACAGCTACCATTAAAACAACACCACAATCACCATCAAATCCAAAAGTAATTGCTATGGGAGAGTTTGCGTTGCTTCAGACAGAATTAAAACCAGTACTGAAAGCAATAGTTCGCTCTGACTGGAATGTAACGGCAGTACATAATCATCCTATATTAGAGGAACTAGATATGATATTTGTGCATTGGGATGCACTAGGAGACCTCAATAGTATAACAAATCAAACAAAAGGCGCTTTAATGCAGACTTCTATAATGGCCGCAGGTGTGGCTGGCAACAGTTCAGCACAAGCAGCTGCACCAGGACAAGAAGGAGGAGAAGGAAATGGAGATGAAGCAAATCAGACACAGCAACAACAAGGCCCATTAGAACAATTAGGTGAAGCAATTTTTGGTGGTGGTAATGAACGAGGATGAAGATGAGCCAGTTAGAAGCCATTCCTATTCTAAAAATTTTTATATTTTTTGCTAACTTCAAAGGTCTTATTTGAAAAAAAGGACATTGAACATTGAGATTTAAGTTCATATATGAGAGAACATTGTTATTATTATTCTATTGGATTATTCTTTCGATAATACTACTCTCATAGGAAGAGAGTGTGGTAGTCGTGATTACTTTCAGTAGTCTATATATATGCATATATGGATACCATAAGTATCACCACCATCATCATCATACCTGTTGAAAGGATATATTTTCCATGATCTTTTACCAATATGTTTAGAAATGTCTCTCTACAACCAAATACTTTTCTTTTTCCTTAAAGATAAACAACAAAAATTAAATTTTTCTCTGTTGATTCAATTGCAATCCAACTCCAAAAATGCTTATTTCCAACTCCTATTGTCTATTTCATCATCAATTATAAATTAGAAATATTTCTTCTTTTTTACAAATAGTTCTTCTAGACCTGTCTGTATCTCTGGCCTAATTCCTATATGAAATAGAAGAACGAACGCAATAATGATATTTTTGAAGCCTGAAACAACATATATCTTAATTTTATAAAAAGAATCTATATAACAAGGAACAACTGAGCCTTTATACATGCAGGGAATTAATTCCACTTAATTCTTTAATTTACGCTAAAATGTTGTTTGTAATATTCTTGAATTGATTATGCTGGATATATCAAATCAAGTGAACAAAAATATTTTATCGATATCTTTTGATCTAAATCCATGCTTTTTTTGACTGTAACTACCATTATTATTATTTCTATTGTGTTCTTTTATCGGAAATAAAGTCTACATCTCAACCCTGTACTTACAAGCCTTGAAATCTCTCCTAAATCTCTTGGCTGTTCAAATAGGCGTGTAGCTCTACAGATCATTTCTTTTCAGTAGAGAACATTCTGCATCCGAGATGGCTTACAAAGTAATCTTCGATTCTGATTCTGTAGATACTTATGATTGGGAAATTATAAAAAGGAGTCATGTTTCATTATAGAAATTGGCCCAAAGATACAGACAGGTCTAGAAGAACTATTTGTAAAAAAGAAGAAATATTTC
>Ga0181459_100158_pt1 | contig 13719 bp, 13 predicted proteins | sample InSIn2SAF170_FD_119060 | JGI IMG/M metagenome (GOLD analysis project Ga0181459, IMG submission 119060) | Clean room microbial communities from NASA Spacecraft Assembly Facility at Jet Propulsion Laboratory, Pasadena, California, USA -... ...
TGTACAGCCTTTTTGGTGATTTGTTCTGGGGCCTGACGAGAGGAACACAGCCGCGAGTGGAACGTGCCAGTACATAACTTCTTCCGTCGACATGTGTACTCGGCGTCCAAAAACCATCTGTCACGGCCGCTTGCTACGCTGATTACGTTTTTCGTTTCTGCTCTTGCGCACGAATTGGTCATGGGCTGCATTACAAGAAAATTCCGAGGTTACGGATTCTTCGCCATGATGCTCCAGATGCCCATTGTGATGGTGCAGAGGAGCAAGTGGGTCAAGGGCCGGACGTTGCTGAATAACGTTTTGTTCTGGTGCAGCATGATCCTAGGACTGAGCATGGTAAGTTATGCAAATGCCATATATCAAGCCCAAGCTGATAAGTCACAGATGTGTGCACTGTACGTTCTGGTGTAGACTGCTTTTACGCCTGGGTGGGAATATGCGTACAGAGTCGAGACCCTATCCAACGTTTCTAGATGGCTTGCGAGATACCCTTCTTTTTGGTCTCATGCCTCATTCTGCACTTATTAGACTAAATATACGAAAACTTTTCTCACCGATTGCTACAATTAGATGTCTGTTGGACGTTTCACAGGCTCGACAGAAGGATTCGTTCCATCCGCTTCTCAAGTCTATTTCCGAGGTTTGCCCGTCGTACCCAAATACGATGCGCAAGACAGTGCAGATGCCTTTTCTGAAGTCTGCCATGTCTGAGCCTCGCAACAAACACCGACTCGAGCGCTAGCGTGACGTATGCGGGCGCTCTGGCCGTTTCAGGGTCCATCCCACATGGATCATGGATATGAGGAAGGCACCCCCGCGAATTGCAGGGATATGACATCAGTGGTATCACGCATTCGCATGATCCTCCATTGTGCAACCCGCATGTCCCGAGACCTTGCTTTTTAAGAGAGTGCTTTACTGTTTCGCTGAACGTCCATCCTGGTTATCTGCATCTGTTTCTGTGATGCATAGCACAAACCCCATTTGCTTTCTACTTTCGTGACTTCATCGCCTCGTCACGATTTCGCCGAACCCTCGTAGTGAGCTATTGGCCTCACTACCACGGATCCAGCGGCAAGCAACAACAATCGCTCGAGACCACCTGGCAACCTGTCGTCATCGCTTGAAGCTTGTATACAATCCGGAACCTGTGCAAAATCAGTCTGCGTAACCCAAATTTCTCAATATGGCCGAGCTGCACAAGGCGCTAGAGTGTCTCCGACCCAAGGACTTCAGTGACGTGCCAACCGACAATCTCAAAGGCTTCCTGCCCGAGATTCTCTCCAATGCGGAGCTTATCGCAAACTCGGTCCCTCCGCCACCCAACGGCACACCCTACGAGTCGGCACAGCGCACGCGCACCGCTCCAGAACCCGCCGCCAATGCCGCGGATCTCACAAAGTCAGAAGTCCGGCGACCACCGCCTGCGGAAGCACATGAAGCGCTGCAGAAGTCATGGGGGAAGCCTGTCAAGCTGGGAGCTAAAGAGAACGCCACCGGTATGAGCGTGTACAAGATGGCAGGCCACGACAGACATGGCGCCTGGTTTGCGCGGTCGAGTGTGCACGAGGGCCTAGGGTTCACCAAGTGGAAGCGCATGATGCAACGAGAGTTCCCTGAGAGTCTTGAAGTGCAAGGTGGGCCTGGAGAAGGCAACATCAGAGGCATTGGCGGGGACCAGAGGCTGGAAGACATGACTGTCGACGGCGTGGGCAACCTGCAAGGTATGGAGCATGCTGGGCGAAAGTTACGGACACACTGACAAGAAGTAGTCTACCAGCTATCGGCGCAGTTTCCGGGACCGACATCACCGCGAGAATTCATCACCATGCTCATAACATCCGAAAATGCGCTCAGCGACGCCTCCAATGTTGGCTCTATAACTCCCCGACACTGGATGGTTGTGTCAATACCAGTCACGCATCCAGATGCGCCGCCTCGGGACGGTATGGTCCGCGGCTTCTACGAGTCAATCGAGATGATCCGGGAGATACCACTGGAAGGGAACAAGGACGCTGAAACCAATCCAGTCGAGTGGATAATGGTTACGCGCAGTGATCCTGGAGGTGGCATACCACGTTTTATGGTGGAAAGAAACGTGCCTAGTAGTATCGTAGCAGATGCGGTCAAGTTTCTTGACTGGGCATGCGCGAGAAACGACGTTGACTCGGACGAGTTAGCGAAAGCTGAGCAGGCCACGACTCAAGATGCTCCACAGCAAGGTCTCGATGCACAACCGCGCTACTCAATGGAGAATTCGAATGGAATCGGTGCAGGAGTCGGCACAAGCATAGCGGACAGGCCGTCTTCGACGCGCAGACGAGCGTCACACCGCGCGCTCGAGAGGGTGGAGCCTGCCCAAGAAAGCTATCTTGACCAGCTCAAAGATGCGGTAGGCGGCCTAGGCGCGTACATTCCAGATGCCATAAATCCTATGCCTCAGCTCGAACGTACCGTCTCCAGCAGTTCCTCCTCCAGCGCCTCATCCATCGACTCCTTTGCGTCTGCAGAGCAGTTCACAAGCGCCCCGCAAGGCCTGCCCATCGACAACAGCATCGCCACACCATCCACTGCGTCAGAGACGTCCATCCCCGTCGACGACGACAGCCCGCAAGCGCGCGAGCTAAACAAAATCGAGGCCAAGAAGGTACAATTGCGGGAAAAGCTCGAAGCCGACCGCGAAACGCGCAACGCAGCTGTGCAGAACGCGTCTGAGAAGAGCCAGAAGGAGATTGAAAAGGCCGCCGAGAAGCACGCCAAAGATAAGAAGAAACAAGAAGAAAAGTACGCCAAGGAAATCCGCAAACTCGAAGAGCGCCGCGAGAAGGAGACTAGGAAGCTCCTTGCCCGCCAGGCGAAAGAGGCCGACAAGTCGAAACTCACCGCCGCGCAGCGCGAGAGGGACGAGTTCAAGCGCGAGAAGGAGTTGTTCGAGGAAGAGAACAAGCTGCTCAAGGTGCAGATTGGCGACCTGCAGAGAGAGAACACGGCGCTGGTGGCCAAGCTGGGGAAGAGTGACATCGGGCGGGATATCTTGGCTAGCGTGAGGGAGGGCGAGGGCAGGACGAGGGCGAGTAGCAGGGCGAGCGCGAGCTCAGGGAAGAGTGGATTGGCGAGAAGTGGGACGACCATTTCGACGGCTTGAAGTGATTCTTGTTTCCTGTTTCTTCTATAGCAGAGCGTGGCGTCCTTGGGATTTTGCAGTCAACACATCGGGAACACCTCATTACTCTGGCGCTCTCACCGCTTCCTCACAAGCACCTCGCAAGACCGTCTGACCGCAAGGCAGTCTGACAGTACCTTCGTAAGCCTCAACGCTGCCATGATGTGATGCATGACTAGCGCCGAACGAGCCGCCACCTCGGTCCCCGACTTCGATCTGATAATACCGTTCCAACGTCTCGCACATCTGACGGCAACTGGACATCTATACCCAGCAACTCGCCTCTCCAAACAGTCTGTCCCCTCCGCCGGAGGAAAAGCAAACCCCGTGTGTCGCTCACCCCATCTGCAAGACCCCCATCAAAGAGGGGTACCTGCGTCCTCACGCTCAACGCCATACACCCCCAAGCAACCGTGACACGCAGCAAAAACAGCCAGGAAAAAATCCGCAGAAAAACCACCCGCTGTTCCAAGCCCAAGCCAATCCGCTCAGGGCATGTCCACCACCACACCGTCCGCAACCTACTTCACACGCAGCACCACCCCGCCCAGCATGGCGTCCGGCGACGCAGCGCCGAAACCCACGCTCCTCGCGTTCCACGGGTCGGGCAGCAACGCGACGATCCACACGGTGCAGCTGGCGCGCCTGAATAAGTTGCTGAAAGATCATTTTACGATTGAGAGTCTGGAAGGTATGTTTGTCTTCGCCTTCGGGGGAGCACGTGACACACCACATAAACAACCCCCCCTAATGCACACAAACACACACATGACCAACCAACTAACACCCGCAGCCCCCTTCCCCTCCCCCGCCGGCCCCGGCATCCTCCCCTTCTTCACCGGCTGCGGCCCATTCGCGCGCTGGCTGCCGCCCAGCGAAAAGGTAAGCATCGCCGGCATGCGCGACGGCACATCGACGAGCTCGCTCTCGCCGGAAACCGAGCGCCTGGTGCGCACAACCGTCCACCGGATCACGAGCGCTGGCGGGCGCGTGGTGGGGCTGATCGGGTTCAGCCAGGGCACCAAGGTGGTCGCGGGGCTGCTGCGCGGGGCGCAAATCCGGCGCGCGGTGGGCGCGCGCGGGGAGGACTGGCTGGCGGGTCTGCGCTTCGCGGTGTGTGTGTGTGGGTCGTATCCGCCGCCGCTGGTGCCGCAGGGGGTGCTGCGGACGCCGGAGTTTGTGGGGCGGAGTGAGGCGGAGCGCGAGGTGTTGCTGGGGGAGAAGATTGTGGCGCCTACGCTGCATGTGCAGGGTGCGCAGGATGAGTGGGTGTGGGCGGGGGAGGCGCTGGTGGCGGGGCATTTTGAGGTGGGCGAGGGGAAGAGTGTGGTTGAGAGGTGGGAGATGGGACATCATTATCCGCAGAGGCCTGAGGAGAGTGAGAGGATTAAGGAGTGGTTGGTAGAGCAGTTGGGGATAGTGGAGGGGGAGCAGCCTACAGCGTAGACTCGGTGGTGTAGACAATCGGTTGCTTCCGGATAGACCTTCATAGACAACGACAATTAGACCTGGTACACCAATTAGAGGGGTTGTCATTCTAAAATATGCAATCCATTTTGTTATTGTAGTATACACAGCGCGCCTTGCTCGTGACTTTCGTTTCGTGATATGCAATGTCCATCGGACAGGGGCTACACACAACCCAGATTTTCCAATTTCGCCAATCATTACCGCCAAGATTCGTGAGAAGAGACAGTACAGAAAACAAGAGTCGTGGATCATGATCGTAGATCGTTCTGATCTTTCCGAGACGCCGTCATACACCCAGATGCAGATACCGTGTGACAAAGGGAAAGTTTCGTGAAATGCGCTACAATGAGCAGCAGCCCTCAAGACCTGGAGGTATTACCACACTGCAAGAAAGGTTTGGTTGTTGTTGATCTAAGCCTTGCTGCGCTTGGGGGTAGCGAGAAAAGCGAGCCTGGACTTGCTCAACGCGCTCCCGGGGTTGCGGCGAGGCAACTTGCTTGCGCTGGCCGGCGTCTTGGCAGGTGTCGCGGGTGTGGGTGTCGGCCTCATCTTCTTCGTAGAGCGAGGATTCTCATGGCGCTCATCATTCTCCTTGTCCGATGTCTCCTGCAGCGTCTCGAGCTTGCGTTTTGTGCTCTCAACGATTGACGGAGCATCGCTCTTGCGTACCATGCGGATGGTGCCGGCGGTGGTCGGACCTGGGACAATGTTAGCATATTTCCCAGCGCAAGCCGGAGAGAGCGTACCGAAGTTGACGGGCTTGCCGGACTCGAAAGAGAAGCTTCGTGGGTGGTTTGCAGCTTCGCCGCCAAATGTGAGACGGCGAGAAGGAGAGCCTGTAGGAGAGCCATCGTCTTGTCTGAGCTGAGGGTATTCCACTCCGGAACCGAGACTTGGGTACAGAACTGCACCAGAAGGAATCTCACTGCCGGCACGAAACTTCATGGGGGAAGGCGATTTGGTCAGGTCCTCAGGAGCTACTCGAGCCAGCGTGCTGCTGCTGAAGTTCACTTGCTTCTTGACCGGTGCAGTGGCTGGCACAGCAGGGACCGCCTTGTCCCAGGCCGACTCAGGGGGCGGAGACATGTGCGTGCCAGCCGCGATCTTGTTAGGATCGTTGGAGAACTTGCGGCTGGGGGTGCGAAGGATGGATCGCACACGCTGCAGGTTTCGACTGGCCTGATGCATGCTCTCGCGGGCACCATCTCGCAGAGCCCGGCTGATGTGAGTGGGTGTGAACATGTTCTTCGCGGCAGGAGACTGTGGAATCATGGAGGCGGTCTTGGTAGCCTTGACGGTCTGTGACTGCGAGCGAGCAGCCGAAGACTTGGTTGGTGTCATGAGTCTGGCTGCAAGACGAGGAAGTGCAGTTTGAGAAGTGATCTTGCGCGGAGGAACCGGAGCCTTGGAAGAGGACGCCTCCGCGTTGCTGTCGCGGGAGGCTGGTCGAGTGGTAGCTGCATCGTCGACCTCAGTGCGCTTCACGCGCTTGGGCGCCGGATCGTTCGAACCTTCCTGAGCAGAGATCAGACGGACGGTAGACTGCGAACGTGGTAGGCTGGAGCCGGTCAGGTCGGCCTTGGACTGGGTGCGCTTCAGTGGAGTTGGGGGAATCCTGCTGGAGGACTCTGCTGCGCTCGTCTTGGGCTGAGGCCGGACGGCGGGTGCTTTTTCAGCCAGATCCATCTTCGACTGCGTACGCTTCAGAGCGGTGGGCGGCTTTGTGCTCGACTCGGCCAGGTCCATCTTCGACTGCGTGCGCTTGAGCTTGCTGGTCTCTGGCCTGGGCAGGTCAGGCTTGGAGGGCGTCTTCTTCAGGCGCCAGGCCGAGGGGTGGTTGGCAACAGAGTCCATCTTCTTGAACTGCGCCATGTGGATGTCGCTGAAGCGCGCCATCTTGCCTTTGGGCTCCGCCTTGGGCCTGGCCGGTGTAACATCGGCCTTGGAGGTGAACTCGTTCGCACCAAAGATGGCGCGGCCTGGCGTGGCACCGACGGCGGGCGCCTTCAGGATGTTGCGAGTGGTGGGGCTAAGATCGCCACGCTTGGGGGTCTCGGTGGCCTTGGAGAAGGGCGACTTGAAGCGGAAGCGGAAGCTGTCGGGCGTCGAGGCCGTGGCGGGGGCTGCAGCGACGGGCGTCTTGGAGGGCGTGCCTGGAGCATGGCCAGCTGCATTGGGCGGCGCCGTGTGAGCTCCCAGCGACTGGAAGCCGAGCCAGCGCGCTTCGTCGAGCGGCTTTGCGGTGCTCGCGTGATGCAGGGCGGGGTGCATCTCCACGCCAGCCGGCTTGATGGGGGTGCGGTTCGTGGGCGTGTGCGCTGGGTCGACTGCGGCCAGCAGCTTGGCGGAGGAGCTCTTGCTCAATGGCGTCTGCGCCGTCTTCGCGGCGGGCAGGCGGGAGGCAGACTTGGGCGCCTCTGCGACGGGCTTCTGCGGGGTCCTTGCGGCGGGCTCGGGAAGCTCGCGCACCGAAGGCAGCTCAGGCAGCGGCGGCTGGTCCTGCTCCGACTGCGCTGTCTCCCAGCTGTCGTTCGATCCGGCCCTCGTGGCCCTGTCAGGTGTGGGCGCAGGCTGCAGCGATGCGGTCAGCAGAAAGTAAACAACAACAAGCCAGACACGATGCACACGCTCCACATGCGCATACATACCTTTTGCAGCCTCGCTGAACGGCGCGCCATGGTGTCGAGAAGGCCTGCAAATGCGAGTCGTGTCAGTGTAGACCTGCGGCGGACTTGGGCGGCCGTGGGTGGGGTCGAGGAATGTTAAATGCCCAGGAGAGCAAGCGGCTAGCCGACGGGAGGTAAACAATGCACGGCCGTTGTCCCACTCTCGTCCCACCCACAACGCTGCGTCATTGGGCCTGTGCCTGCACGGAGCCGCATCACGACAGGAACCGTTTTGCACATGTTGTGAGAGTAAACACAGCAGTCGAGCGCCTGTCAGCTGTTGAGCCACTCCCGCTGCTACTTGATGTAATTCTGCAGTGGTGCTGCCTGCCACCAGATGACCGAGTCATGTGACCACCACGAGTGCAGGGAGAGCTCCCACATTGTCACACCCTGGGCCACGGGTGCACATATCTAGGATGCGCAGAATATGTCCTGCTTGATGACACCGCCTCTGCTCTGAACAGTTCATCCACGTGCAATTTACTTCTCTCATCAAAACCTAATTGACAACCGATATCATCTCCCACTACCACCCCCTCCCCCCCTTCTGCGCCCCAAACACCGCCTTCCCAGGACTCTGCAACCCCCCTGCCACCTCCCTCGCCTCCCTTTCAATCAGCTCCCTCCTCCGCTGCTCATCCTCCTTCTCCCTGCGCCACATCTCCTCACTCTTCCACACCATATTCCCCGCGCCGCCCCTGCCCTGCCTCGCAACCGGCAGCTCCACGCCCTCGGGCGTCCACGGCTTGCTGACATTGCGCTCCGCACTGACCGGGGCCGCCGTCGCGTCGACGCCTGTCTGCGAGAACGTGCCGTCGCTGGAGAGCGTCGACGGCTGGAACCAGTTGCCCGCGCCGCCGCGGCCCATGTGTGCATACTCCTGGGAGGCCGTGTGCGAGGTTTGCGGGGGGGCTGAGGATGTTGGGGATGGAGGCCGGGCGGCCTCGATGTCCTGTTGGTGTTGTGAGTTGCTTTACCTCTTGAGCTGTGCGTTTGTAGAGCGTACTTCTGCCACCTTCTTGCTGCTTGCGGCTGCTTGCGCGATGTTGCCTGCGCCGCCGCGACCGTACATGGTTGTTGATGTGTTTTGGTGCTGGGCTTGCCGTCTTGGAACTACTGAGAGCAAACACGTGAATGCAGGCGAAGAGAAAATGGTAACTTGTGATATGGTCGTTGTGTAGACATGAGGCTCCAAGTGGGGCTCTCAGCTACAAGGGGGGTGCCTGAACGGACTGGAATACGATTTGCCACACCCGGGGTTTTTTTCTTGTAGAAGATCACAGAATGCTCAGTGCCAGCGGCTTCGTATTCCAGTCCGTTCAGGCACCCCCCTTGTATTTGACATGATCATCCGAGGGAACGGACATGATAGCAACGTGGGGAAGCCTTGTCTAGACCATTGGCCCTCGAGACTAGTCTCAAGAATGTGGGGTTTGGAATCATCTGAATTGGTCATGACTTGGCACGAGATAAGCAACATCATCTGTCGTTCAACGGTCAAATCACTACATGCTTAGCTGTATACGAGGCACATGTACTAGTGGAGCATACATGTAAGAGGCACATGGAGTTGTTGCTGAACAATGGGGAATCTTTCAATTCATACGCCGTCATATAGGCATCTTGCAAGCAAACAGAAACTGGACAGGCCGTGAATGGTATGACCCTTATAGAGACAGTTGAGGGCAGGAAGCAGAAAATCACACCATGCCCGTGCGACAACAGAACCCTCGACCCGATATGCCAATCGGGGACCCCCTGGTCATACTCCGCAACGCCAATTGAACTCCGACAACACAAGAACTCCTGCTTGAGCCGGCCTACTCCCGACCTTCTTGCACAGCACGAAGGACAGGGTACAGGTTGTGCTCGTCATCGTCCTCAATGGTGCGGTGCTCCTCCTTCACATCCTCATCCTCCTCATCAGCGTAGTCTCGAGTGTCAAGGCGCTCCTTTAACCAGGCCCTAAGCCTCTCGATCACGCGGATGTTCTCAACCCAATGACCAGAGTCGTTCGGTGTTTCTGTAGGAGTATCGGATACAACACTAGGTGAGCGAAGAGCAGGATCAACCTTAGGCGAGTGGATAGCCAGCTGGTGAACATCATGGTGCAAGCTGTCCTGCTCAGAGTTGCGGCGAGACTTGGCCGAGCCATCCGATCCAGTGTCCATCTCGTCACTCTCGCTTCGGTCCGGAGCCGCCTTCTGGAGCAGGTTACCGGAGAACCTCCGTCGGCCATCGGCATCGAAAGCAGGTGCAAGGCCAGAAGATGGAGCCGCAGCCGACATATCAGACATGGCGCTGACCGATGGCAGGGTTGGGTACATGCTGCCCATCGAGGTCCTTGAGGTAGGAGACACACCGCTGGAGGAGTGAGTGGCACCAGGCGAGTGCTGGGAGCTGTACGAAAGAACACTGGAAGCGGGTGTCAGAGCCGGGGTGTCGTTGGGGGCAGCCGTGGCGTGGGAAGACTGGGAGTGGCTGCTCGACAAGCCTGGTGGGGAGTGGCTTGAGCGGTAGCCTGCGCCAGTGTGGACGTAGTGAGCACCAGCTTGCTGCACACCGGCAGCCGCAGCGTGGTTGGGGTTCTCGTAGACGGTGCTCTGGAGCTGCTCCAAGAACTGATCGATGTTGAGGAGATCACTCTTGGTCCTCAGGTTGGGCAGAGGTAGGGAGTACGGGTGGTGCATGGGAGGATGCGAAGCCTGGGCGACCATTGTGCCACCGTGGCCGTACTCGGACATGCCAGGGGATTGATAGCCACCAAGGACGGGCAACTGAACACCTTGAAGACCCATCAGACGCTGGCCTACGTCGTAGTAGCTGGAGGGATCAATGGCGCGGCGTTTGGCATCGCCGAAGAACTCGTTCAAGGCGTCGTAAGCAGCGCGCTTACGGATCTCATAGTCATTGGTCAGTTGTTGTGTCTGGTTAACAGCGTAGTAGACAGGGCCATAAGCGGAGTTCTGGGGTGGGCCTCCGTAGAATCCGGCAGGGGCGCCTCCAGGGTGTTGCTGGCCATAGGCTCCATTGGGTCCAAGGGCACCGTCAGGATATTGATATCCACTGGCTGTAGCGGCAAGCGCCTGCAAGTCAGCAACGACTGTGACACTGGTTAGACACAAAGAAGAACAACAGTTGAGACGGGCTGCTTACGTTTGCCGCTCTGACCAGGGTAGCCACCAGCACCGTGGGGACCGCCACGGTTGGGTTCAGGTGAGCGAAGCAAGACGGAGTCATCGGCGTGAGTCTTGACGTGCTTCTTCAAATCCTGAGGTCGCTTGAAAGCCTTACCGCAGAAGTCGCACTTGTGCGGCTTCAAGGGCACGTGAACACGAATGTGAGACGTGATGTGGTCACGCTTTACAGTCGTAGTACGGCAGTTACCCCATTGGCAAGTCAAGTTCAGGTTGTTAGTACTCTTACGACCAACATGGCGTTCGCAGACGTGGTCCTGATTGATGATTAGTCTGTGTAACGGTCGAGTAAGAGTGTATGCAAACTTACGTAAAGCTGCTCAGCAGAAGGCAGACGCTCGCCGCAAGACTGCCACTGGCAGACAAGCTGGTCGCCAGATGAGTTAGCAACAGACGCAGGAGTGGGTGCGCTCTGTTGTGTGGGAGTGCCCAGCGGCTGCTGCTGTGGTGTTGTGGCCGCAGCCGGCACGGGTGCTTGTTGTTCTACGCTGCTCATGCTTGGCAGCAGAGATGCTATTTGGCTCTGTAGTGAAGACACGATGATCGATGGCGCGAACGTGTCTCGTTCGGCGCAAAAGAAAGAGTGAGGATACAAGAGTGAAGCTTGGGGTGTGGAGCGTGTCCTTGGGTTACAGTAATAAGAGGGAGGAGAAGGCGCCGAGCTTTGAGCATAAGGTCGGGGGCCACGGCAGATTATGAGAAAGAGCGTCCGCAGCGGAATCCAAGAAAACCCTGCCGCGGCGCCCAGATGGCGAATCACCTGTACGCGGCCAAGGTGCGCTAAACCATAGCCTCTTGGCACCATGCCTCTTGCAGCCATGCGACAGCACTCAATTTGAGTCCGGCCTTTTGGCCGCACCGCCCGCCACCCGTCGAATGCCCATTCGGTGCGTGTGATCGCGCACGTTTTCGCGGTTCGGCAACCGTCTGCGCATGCCCCAAACTTGCGGACGAAAAGCTGGTCAGGGCGCGCATCGATGTTGGGGTGCCCTTTCGAGCGGAAAGCCTTGGTTGCTCTTCGTCTTGGTCGACTCTCTTGGCCGGGCGGAAGTCTTGTCGCCGTAACGCTGAGTGTCGCGTCTTCCTGACCAGCCCCCAGGCGACGCAGCCCGTGTCGCAATCAGCGAGGCTTCCCAATCAATTTGAGAATTGATCCCCTTCCAGTCAAAAAGGGGCAGGTAGTTGTTTCCGGGGGCTCAGCATTTACCTTTTCCCTCTTGCTTCTAAGGTGATCTTTTCGGTTCACCTCTCACTCATTCCAGCAGCACGTTCGTAACATGGCACCTACAGCTGCCGCCAGTGAAGACCGCTGTTCCTGATTCGAGTAGTCGACCAAAGAGGTTGACGAACAGCTGTTCTTTGGACCTGCTGATGGGTGAAGAATAAGCCCTGAATCCTACTTCCACCTCGTTCTCTGCCTTGTGCATAATGACCCGGGACCGTCGTAACCGTATTCACATTGATTGCATCCATCAAGGCAAACATGGCGACCCCGAGCAAAACTGCCAGTGCCATGATCCCGCTCGTCTTGGCCACTTTCTCCGCAAAGTGCCAAGTGCCCAGACTCCTGATGTCTTGTCGCCCCCAGCCAAGACCTGAGCGAATTTTGGTCATCGAGGCTGTGCAAATCCAGGAGAATCCGCATGGCCGCTTTCTAACTCTCCATTCGCTCGAACTAATGGGTTATGATGTGAACTTATGGGCCTACTAACCACCCGCCGGTCTCGCCAACACGCATAACCAACGGGCGAGAATCAAATCAAGGTGCTTCGAACCGCGCCATCTGTCAGAGTGCGTAGCGTGTGGTCGCATATCCAGTTTTACCTCCTGTCAGACGTCACTCTGCCGTTGCGGCTTCGTCTTGGATTCCTCGGGCTCCTGAATCGTGACCAATTGTTACGTTGTTGAGCGGTACAATCACCCCAACACGGCCGTGCAAACAGCCTTCACTCGAATCGCCTACTACATAGCGAATATCGAAATCGAGATCACAATCGTGTGACCATGTTAAACGCGCCACAATTTGCTGTGCGTGGCGCATATGTGCGGCTGACACTGTGATCCCTTTTCTACTCAGAACAGACCGAGGAAAGAGCGGAGAGAGCAATGCAATCACACCTTGGCGCACCCGGAACCCAGACATAGATCTAGGAAACGGGCTGCTGGATTTGTTGATATATCGCAAGTCATGTACAACGACCTCAACTAGTTTCCTCAAATCACTTTGCTCTTACAAACGCTATCGAAGACCCCGAGGTCGGCGTCCATTACGAAATGAGCTCCAAACTGCACACTGCAAACGCACCGCCACAACGCAAATGCGAAGACGTAATCAGGGACGATGACAACGGCCTTGGATTAAGTGGCTTAATCGATGCATTCCAAGAGCGCGGACGCCTTAGTGCATGCAGTGCAACTTGGTTCAACATTGGTCTCTTGTCCCGCATTCTCCGCGTCTCCCAAGACTCGACCGGGAAGGGCGGAACTCTGCCAAGCTTCAACAACAAAAAGAGTAATAGGGCGTACGTGAACTCGATCTCTAACCCGCACGTTCGTGTGCGCAGGTGCAATGTGCTGCTTGAGATGGTGGATTTCGAGTCTGAGCATGCCACTGCCCATAGGCGAGTATATCGCTTTTGCTGATGCCATACAACTGTAGTCGTTGACTCGGAGGGAGGCTAGGATGTAATCTTAATTAAAAGGACTTCGAAGCTGTGCGGTCATCAAAGGTGTACTCTATGCTCTGTCTCATGGCTTCGCCCGTGATGTGAGATCGTTGACCACAAGATCAAGGCATGGCAGAGGCACTTGAATGCAAAGGACGGGGTAAGGCACACCAGCTTCCAGGTCTTTTTGCTGGTTAAACAATGACGGGAGTAGTCTTCGTGGTACTTGGTATGAAGCAGCCTCATTCAATTCTACGATCTTAGAAACTATGAAGTCTCCACTTGGATCTGCACATTTTATGAACATGATGCGGCCTGGCAATACTATACTAATCTCTCGAGATATTATACAGTGTCTTCATCCGCCCGGGAAGTCGACTAGCGATTGAGTTTAACGGCTCAACTCTTATAATAAATACGCTTTATAGGTCCACAAAAGAATAAGCTCACTGGAAGTTTGACTATAGAAGCAGAATGCGAATACGGATGGCAATCACATGGTAGCCTTATCCAATACGAAACCTAAAGCCTATCATGCCACTCTCACCAGCCAA
>Ga0181459_100161_pt1 | contig 13662 bp, 4 predicted proteins | sample InSIn2SAF170_FD_119060 | JGI IMG/M metagenome (GOLD analysis project Ga0181459, IMG submission 119060) | Clean room microbial communities from NASA Spacecraft Assembly Facility at Jet Propulsion Laboratory, Pasadena, California, USA -... ...
GGTCGGGTTAGGGGGTATGGATTCTTGAGTTGCTGTGTAGAAGGTGTGTAGAGGATGTGAAGAGGCTTGTGGGCTTCTCTGCGGCTGGTCTCCGATTAGGTAGGGATCCATGAATGCCTTCAAGCTGGATACAGGGCTAGCTTCACCAAATTTGATCTCATTGGAGAAGGCTGCACCCAACGAAAGCGGTAATGGGGGAACAATTGGTGTGCTAACGGATTTCTTCCGCCGCCTGAAAAATGAAGATGGCTTCTTCTGTAGAACATGAGGTGGTTGATTCTCCTTGTTGCGAACGTCAACCGAGGTCTTGTAAGCGTGCTTGGAAGCCTTGTTCAATGGTGTTGCAGGTACCGTTGTACCGTCTCTCGTTTCGGATGTGTGTTCTTGCAACTGTCTTTCACTCGAAGAAGCAGTAGCAGCGTTCAAATTGTATCTCGAGGCGGTAAAGAATCTTTTGAACAGGCCGGGTCGTGGGGCAGATGATTGCTCGAGTGGCAGTCTCTTCTCTGTTGGAGTGGCTGAGCTCGCTGGTAAAGGCCGAGCAGATACTTCTAGCACTGTGTTTGTGTCCAACATCGATGACCTACTTCGAACATTCTTCACAGATCTTGTGCTATTCCGTCGACCGACTACTGTTGAGTGTGGACTTGGTGGTACAGGAGCTTCTTGCGCATCGGATGCAGTATATACTGCAGGTGTATGAAGCGCACCATCGTGGTGTGCAGCTTCCTGTACTTGTGCTCGGGTGCCGAAATCGAAGCTCTGTGATTTCCTATTACCTGCTGTACCAAGCCTGCCTTGCATGTGGTGCAGGTGTGATACATCAATGCTATTTGCGCTTGCTTTTCCTCTCTGCTGGTGGCTCGTAGTTCTTGAGTGTTGACGCTTAGCTGAAGGAGTAGTTACCTGCACTTCGTGAACGCGTACCCGTGCGCTATCTTCATCTCCACCAAAAATACTGGACAACTTTCTTGGGCTTCCTACATACATTGTACTACTCCTCTTAGCCAGCCTCTGCACCTTCTACACAGCAACTCAAGAATCCATACCCCCTAACCCGACCACAGAGGACTATTCAGAGTTGGCAAGAGGGATTTCGGAGAATTTGAAGAGATTGACGATATCACATAAAGAGACCTTCTTCACGGACACCAGTAGCGCCGAGGATATCGAGACTAGTGGAATGAGCAACGTCGCGAGATCAGACATTACAGACATTTCTACTGACAGACCACCCGTGGATTCTCAGTCGCCAAGTGCCACGCCGCGTGCAAGTATGAACCCAAGCTATTCTACCGTGAGGCCTGATGTTGTGACGAGATCCGTTTCATGGCATTCTCCTGAACTGATACCACGGAGGAAGCAGTCACTGTCCATTCATCAAGCTACAACAATCTCGAGGCCGCCTTTGACCCGTAATGGACATTGCAGTATCTCAGGGTCTGACATTAGTGAATACAAATCCGCACCTAGCACACCCGCCACCACCCAAAATACAATCGACCCAATCGAGACCATATCTCCAAGGTTCCATGTGTCGCATCCTAGCATTTGCCAATCTGTCAGCGAAATGGAGAAGGAGAAAGCATTGCAAATCTATGATAACGGCGAGGATGAAATTGATGGCAGAATTGCGGCAGCATGGCTTGGCGAGGTGGGAAGTGACCGCGAACGAATACGCAAAGTATATCTCGAATTATACGATTTCAAAAGTCAAAATATACTGGCAGCGTTGCGCAATCTTTGTTCGCGTCTGGTGCTGAAAGCTGAGTCTCAGCTAATTGACCGAATTCTGGACGCCTTTGCCAACCGATGGTGTGAGTGTAATCCAAAACACGGGTTCAGATCCGTGGATGTGGTTCACTTGATATGCTACGCTATACTATTATTGAACACTGATCTACATATGGCTGATATTGGTTCCAAAATGACCCGAAATCAGTTCGTGAAGAACGCTCTGGAAACTATCCGAGCTGTGGTGGCTGACGACGACGGTATTACTGGTCCGCCAGCGAACCAATATCTAACCGGTCTGTCGAGCAGTGCAGCGAATTTGGAGTCAGAAAGACTCATGGTCGATAGAAGCACAAGGACAGCCAGCTCTTTGAGCTATAGACCAGTTGACCGATTTGTTCGAGCAGATTCTAAAGACATCGACAACACTGCTAGCTCAGGTCCCTTGGTTGACGTTGCCTTCTCTGGATCGCAGGCCGGCTGGATGTTTGAACTCGAAGCCGTCCTCAAAGGCTTTTACTCCTCCATTCAGAGAGAACCTCTTCCGCTATACGGCTCAGAAAGCATGGGTCGCTTGCCAGTCACGATAAGCAACAACAATCTCCTCTCCCTGAGTGGACTAAGACGAAATCCCAGCGTTGTCAGCAGGGCCCCATCTGAAAACACTCAAAATCGCACTCTTGCCAGCAAGTGGAGTTCTAGCAGAATCCGGCCACGTCCACGACTCGGATCGACTCCAGGCTTCGGTTCTAGTAAAAATAGCTTGGAAGATCAGTCGTCCGCGTGGAGTCCTAGTATTTCTAGCACATGGAGCAAGCCATCGTACAGCAAAACGCTAGCATCGATGTCTGTCGATAGTTTTGCCACTAGCGCACTCGGAGGCAATGACTTTCAATCTTCAATCGGCTTTGCCAATGCGTTGAGTCAGGCTATTATCCGCGAAGACCAGCTGGGAACTCATGCCGATGATGACCCAACTAATATCAGTAGTTTGAAGACCACCCCTCTGCTCGAGGACGAATCTCTCGAGCTTGAAGGTGCTCCTTGGGCTAAAGAAGGTATCGTCAAGCACAAATGTCACCTCGATGGGACGGACAAACGATCGAAAGACCGGAATTGGAACGATTGTTTTGCCGTCATCGATAAGGGTTGGATGCGATTGTTTTCTTTCTCCACGACGGCGAAATCGTTACGAAACAAAGCAAGAAACCAGAAACCTGGTGGCGTGGTTGGAGGTGGCAATTGGCAGGACAATGCAGAGGAAGTGTGGAAGTTCATGCTCAGGCATACGATCGCTAGTTCTCTACCACCGCCGGGTTATTCTAAAGCACGTCCAAATGTGTGGGCGCTTAGTCTCCCAACCGGTGCTGTACACCTCTTCTCAGTTGGCACACCCGACATTGTCAAAGAATTTGTATCCACGGCGAACTTTTGGAGTGCGAGACTGTCGAAAGAACCAATGATCGGAGGTGTCAGCAGCATGGAGTATGGGTGGTCCGACACAGTCGTCTATCGTCCTGTCACCAATGTTAATCTTGATGGAGTCCGGTCGAGTTTCGCATCGTCGGATCCTGCCCGGCCAAGCACACAAATGAGCATTCGTTCATCGATTGACCACACTGTCAATGGGCGTCCTAGGTTGCCAGGCGACAAGATCTACATTTCCGAGTGGTCACCGCCACAACTGTCGCTCTTTGCATCGCAACTTCTTGAGGTGGACCAGCTGAAAGCGTTGCAGGCATACGTCTCGCACGTTGAAGAAGATCTGCAGAGGCACAATGAGCTTAGGGGACCCATGATGTTGACCTTTAGTAGTAGGCACCCAAATTACGGACGGGCCATGGGAAACTGGGAAAAGAAAAGCGCGTATCTGTTGAGGGAGATTGTGAAGTTCAAGGGGTACATTGAGGCGTTGCAAGGGGCGCAAGTGAGTAAAGAGAGAGTCTACAAAACGAGAACAAAAGAAAGGAGGCATGATGAAGATGTCAACGATGGTGACGCCTTGGCACTGTACGAGAGTGCTAGTACGTCCATGAACAGCAGTGGGATTTGAAGCATGGCGTGGTAAAATGGACGGAGGTTTTGGATGTGTATTACTCATACTACAGTACTATATGGACGGATTTCTTTGTTCGAATGTACGGAATACCTGGTTGCGAACCATGGTGCATGTTTTAGCGTGGCGTTTCGGTTGTGAAATGGGTGGTTGTATCTGAGTTACATATCAGATGTGAACATTGAAGGATGTTAAACTGTATTTATACCATCGTACGAGAAACCTTGTACATACACGACTATTGCGTATGGATCAGTGTCAAAGAGAGTTCTTGAGCATAGCATGCGTTTGAAGTCGGCTTACTCAACCAGAATGCAGCGTATGAACATTTTTTTAATCACTATCTAACATCTGTTCCTTTGTTGTTAATGTTAGGTAGGTAGGTTGTTAGTATGGTCGATGTTAGAGCATGCATTAGCGTTGTTTATTTCTCCGGAACGGCATGACGCATCGATAATTGACCAAGGAGAACGCGGTAGGAGGAGGTTTAAAAGTGACTAACGTGCTTCCCACCGCGATAGAGAACAACAAACCCGGGAGGGAACCCTGTCGTCAGTACTCAGGAGTTCCGTTACCGTATTTGGGTGTAACGACAACACTTGCGCTCCAACATCAATTTCATCGACTCGTGTCAATACGTGTTGTTTGTCGTTGGAATTCGCTGGCTGGCCTCGCATCCTCGACACTGGAGATATTGGTGACCGATTTGCATTTATCAGTTACTTGTTTGTATCTTCACTGCACGCTCAGCTGCCTAATAATCACTTTCATTCGACCCCAGCAACTGCACTTGGCCTTGTCAAAAGTGCTTCATGAACGCGACAACCATTCACGACCGCTACGAACAACATCATATGCGTACTGAATATCAGCCTGCCTATATGATGCAGCTTCTTGAGCCAATGACATCCAGCCACGCATCTGTACCCAATAATCCACAACCATAATACCTCGATCAATCCAACATCATGTCAGTCAATTCAAAACCCCGACGACCACTTCCCAGCACTCGTCGCTCGTCGCGCATGGTCGGCGGCTTCGAACCTGGCTCAGATATCCGGGATGACCTATCGCAAGCAGGAAGCTTGAACGAAGACCAACACAACGATACAACAATGTCCGCTGAAGAGGATTCATCTTCCCTATTGCCACCACACTTCGAAGACCCCAGCAGTCTCATGGAAAAGACGGACGTACGAGACATTGCCATGCGATCGAGTGAGAGAGACAATGAACACCCTGCGCTTTCATATACTATGCTGCAAGAGCAGGAGATGAACAAGAAACTGGCGGATTATGAATCCAGCTTTGTGCCAGATTTGTCGGCTATAACAGACCAATCTCACGACAGCAGCGTCATTGCTCGATTCGAGAAATCTCACACAGAGACACAGCTGCCATCGGAAGGAGGACAGGGTACGCACGAACCGGCCCATTCACAGGCAAAGTCAGGATCATCGCGTCTTCAAAGTCAACTTGCACCATCTTCCTCTCCCGACACCACCCACCCGAATTCACAAGAGATTGGGGCGCATCAAGTCCATGAAGGAGTGATACCTGATGCCAGTCCTCGTAGAGGAGAGGAGCCTAACACGTCGGAACTCGAGCAGATGTCCTCTTCTCCAACTGCAGCTCACACTGTCGCCCGCGTTCAATCACTAGCCAGTCTAGGCGGCTACGAAACTGCCACCGAACGTGATGATCCAGAGTCCCCTACTGCTCGACAACGTCCTCGCTCAGCCGATCCCGATACAACTCCACGGAAAGCTAGGGAGCAAGAGCATACTGCTAACAGTTTTGATACATCTGGGACAATCACAGTGAACGTTGAGGACTTCGACGCCACACCAACAAACCCAACGCGACGACGGCCTCAGTACTTGAGTAAACGATCATCTAATGCGAGACTGTCGTATGATTCAATGACGAGCTCTACAACTGAGACTAGCGATGCCACGTTGGGTGCGGATTTTGCATTACAGACTGGCGGCGCTGCACCTGAATCGTTCAAACTGAGAAGAAGGCCGAATATGACACTATCGAGATCAACGAGCTTAGGCAGCTTGGCGAGTGGTGTGTCGAACATCAGCGGTGATGTAGATTACGATGACGGCGCCGCCGTACACGGTCAAGCTCAAAAACGGGTGACTTCTGCTGGCATTGCATCCGAATTGAGCACATTAGACGAAGAGACCCCTACGGCGAACCGATTTGGGCGACTTACGCCACGATCGACGGCCGCGATCACACCGAGAGCTTCGAGTGCACAATTGACTATGCCGACTGACAGTGTCATTGCGAATCATGTTAGAAACATAGACGTTCCTGATACTGTTGTGCGTCAATTCAGAAATGATCGGAGCCGAAGTCCAACCAAGAATGCCCTGTCTTTGGCGAACGTAACGATGACACCTGGTTCAAGGAAAGGCCTGACGTTGAAAGAACATCGAAGCACTGTCGACAAGCTGGGCAAGGAAAACTTCGACTTGAAGATGAAAATCCATTTCCTAGATGAAGCGCTGCAGAAACGGTCTGGTGAAGGGTACAAAGAAATGGTTACCGAAAATGTACAGCTCAAATCCGATCGGCTGAGACTCGAGAAAGAAATGCATGGCCTCAAGAAGCAAATTAGAGAGTTGCAGCGGAAACTTGATGACGCCACTGGAGCAAAAGCAGGCGACGATCAGGGATACGGGACAGACGACGAGAGAAGTCCAACTGTGGAAGAGGAGGTGCTGTATCTGCGTGAGCGGGTTGAAAGCAGCGAAATCGAGATTGAAAGATTACAACGGGAAAGCATCGCCAAGGAGAGCGAGAAGCGGAGGCTTGCTGAGATGATGAAAAATCTTGGTGAGTCAAGGGCTGGTGGTTCTGAAGTTGGCAGCCGCGAGGAGAGGGATATGTGGAAAGACATGCTCGAAGCTGAGACCATTGCCCGTGAGCAAGCTGAGGATGATGCGCGGAAACTGCGTGACGAGCTTGCAAAACTGAAGCAAGATACTTTCAGCTCTGGTGCAAGACCAAACAGCAAGCTCAAAGTGATTGGCGGCTCAGTTGTCTCGAGGTCGAGTAGTGCGGAAGACTCGAAACAGGGCAAAGCTGATGTTGCTGAGCTGGAACGCCTGCGACACGAGTGTTCAGAACTGCAGAAGACGATCGGCGCACAAGCTTCAGCTTTGACGAGTAGAAACAAAGAGAAGGAGATGCTTTACCAGGAGATTGAGAACCTCAAGCTTGGTCGACTGGGCGGCCTACGGTCTGTCGCGGGCGACAGTATTCTAGACAGATCTGCTTCACGAGCTCGATCCAATTCTCGTGCCAGCAACGGTACAAGATATACACGAATAAGTGATAACGAGCGAGAGAGCATGGAGAATCGTGTCGACGAGCTGCGCGATGAGGTGTCGAAACTCAAGCTGGAAAACACCAATCTGCAAAACCAACTTGATACAATGAACGCTGAATTCGACGCCATGGATGCTCAGTACCAAGCTGATGCTGATCAGTTCAACGAAGAACTACGACTAATCACTCAAGAACGAGATAACGCGCTGCAGAACTTTGAGGCTCGAGATGAAGACTTCAATGCTCTCAAACTTGAAGCGCAAGAAGAGATTGACGGCATTGGCGACGAATTGGACACCAAAGTAGAAGAGCTTGCTCAACTCCAAGAAGAATTGAAACTTGGATCGGAGAAGGTCAACATGCTCTCAAGTGAAGTTCACTCACTATCGGAAGCCATGGCTCGTATCGAAGAAGATTCCCAGCAAAACTATAAGCACTATCAAGAGACAAAAGCTGACCTCGAAGACGCTAATCGTGACCTTGAAATCCTGGAGAAGAACCTTTGCGAAGCTCAAATCAAGAATGAACGCCTCACGGTCCAACAAGAGAGCAGTCGCAATGAGATCTCGTTCCTTAGGGAAGAGCAAGACGGCGATAAGATCAAGATTGGGAATCTCCAGTCGACGCTCAAGAACACACACCTTAATTTGGATACGGAACGGGAGCGTGCAAAAGATCTTGAGAAGCATTTGAATGATGAACGGCAGCAACGGGAGATTGTTGCAGGGCAGGAGAAGCAGGAAGTGCAGCGGATGATCAACGAGCTCAACCGGGAAGCCAGCAACTCCAAGAACGAATTGCGGCAAACAAAGAAGGCGCTTAGTGCGAAGGAGGTTGAAGTTAATGGCTTCAGCGACCGTCTTAAACAACTCGAGGACAGTCTACGTGGCGTTCTTGGCGTGCCTGAAGGCTCGCACTTGGTCAGCGCCGTTAGTAAGATGTCCAAAGATCTTGATCAGGCCAATATAGACCTCGAAACTGCTCGATCGCAGCTCGAGGAGCATAGAGAAAGACTCGGGCAACGCGATACATTGCTTGAGAACAGTGCTATAGACATCCGACGACTCGAAGAGTCCCTTGAACGAGAGCGCCTCAGCCACCGCCAGGATCAGCACTCTTTCGAGCAGGCACTGAAGTCTCATGAACAGGCAGGTCGACTCGCAGGTCAAACAAACGCTAGAATCGCAGAGCTGGAGAAGGCCCGTCTGATGCATAGACAACAACTCAGCATAATGGAAGTGCACTACAAAGATAAGCTGGCCGAACGCAATCAAGTTTTACTCACCATCTGGCGAAAACTCTCAACAATGTGTGGTCCAGATTGGGCACACAACCATTCTCTCATCAATGGCAATCTACCTTCTCAAGAAGTTGTTGGAAATGTGCTATTTTGGCCAGGCTTCAGCAGGAACTTGCTCCTTGCGGCTAAACAGGTTGAGAATGTCCTGTCGGGCTTTAGGGAGAAGATCAAAGGCACTGAGAGGGAACTGTACAAGAATTACAGTACCGTGGAGAAAGAGCTTGAGACTAAGTTAAGAAAGCTTGAACGTATTGAGCAGTACTGGGAACAGCACAAGCTGAGAGATCGAGAAATTGAGGTTGGATTGCCATCAACTAATTCTCACGGTTCCCATGCTAAGAAGGATCCAGATGTTCGAAAACTACGCAACGAGAACAAGCTTCTAAAAGCTGAACTAAAGCTCTACCAAGACACCTACACTGGTCATGGTCACGGCAGTCACGCCTCACACCTTCGAGCTCACGAACCCGAACGAGGAAGTCGCCCTGAATCCCTTGGGTCGGCTTTCGGAAACCAAAACGACGGAGTCGATGGTCCTGCTGGTGTTCCACGTCGGAGCTCGAGCATGCGTCGACGGCATCAAACAGTGACACTCAGCCGAAACAACTCCAGTAATACTGTTGAGAGAAACCATCGAGCTGTGTCGCCTGCGCGCTCGACGTCAGTACATAGCAGTCGAAACGGTGGGTACGAATATCATATCAGCAACCCAGGCAATGCTCTCGCTTTGTCTACCTCGAAACTCGACGTCGATACAAGCAACCACGAAGACATCCGCCACAGCCTCATTATCCCTGGCGGGCCAAACAATTTTCCAGTACATGGCAACTTCGGCTACCCATTCCAAGGCGGCTACTCTGATACTCGGACCGACAGCAATACCCTAACCACCGGTTCATCACAGGCTAAAGAAGAAAGTACATGGGTCCGCCGCCTTCGCGAACTCGAAACACGACTCAAAACAGAACGAGAACAGCGCCTTGTTGATCGCAGCGGCATGCGACAGCGCCTCGAAGAACGCGACGCCGTAAACGAAGAACTCCGTCGTGAGTTAGAACGAGAACGATCAGGACGAGGCTGGAAACTCGATCACGCCAACGACCGTGTCAAAGGCGGATACCTCGTCGGCGATGAACCAATGCTAGAAGACTATGTCAACCAAATTCAAGCTCAACAACATCAGCGACGATACCAGTACGAAAACGACGACGGACGACAATTCGGGTATGATGGCCGCTACGAGCAAGGCGAAGAGAATTCTAGACTGCGAATATCAGAAGAAGATCGACTAATGAGCCACGCGCAATTCCCGACTTCCAGCTCATCGTCCAACGAACAGCAGCAGCATCAGCAGCGATTAACACAACCAAGACCAAACGAGTTAAGACCAGGTAGCGTCCGCACCGTAAGTCGCGAATCAACAGTCTCAACCGGCATTGTCTCACCCCACAAACGTTTGTCCAGAGGATCTATCAAGGAGAAAATCTCAGGCAGACCGGGTAGTTCCTCGCAGACTCAAACTCAATCACATACACGTGGTACACAGTCACAGTCCCAGAGTAGCGATATTCGTCGAGATAGCACCAGTGGAACAACTAACGGTAGTGAGCCGCAAAATGATAGGACAATGAAACATATCCTAAGAACGGCGAATGCGATGGCGGGCGTGAGTTAGGAGCAGGGCTTGGGCTTGCAGGTGGATGGAGGGTTTCGGGAACGTGTTCGGAGGAGAGTTTAGGGTATTCTTGGGATGTATGGGTTGTGAATTGTTGTTGGAGGAAGAGGTCAGTTTGGTATGAGAGCGTTTAGCGGCGGGATACAGTGTATGGGTTTTCCATTCTTAGGTTCACAATGGATGTTGTTGTACGTGATAGTGATGCAGTAGTAGTAAATACTATAGTCCATCTCACGGATGCAGTACTCGAGTACCTGCTGTAGGTCTGGGATGAAACAGAACAACGATTACTCAAATACTTGATTATCAAGAGACATCATTGTCCCTGGGATATATACCACAAACAGATCTACCTCGGACTATTTAATCCCTATCTATCACATACGCATACCTACAAGCACATATATCTGCATTACCCGTATGAGCACCTCCAACACCAACGCACGCGCACCCAAACCTAACTGGACCACAGGTGAGAGGCCATCGTGAAACATCGGGGCAGCAGCATCATTCACTTAACCAGTGTCATTTATGCTGTGAGGGATGAATGTCGGAACTGGTTGAGAGAGAGGCCGTGAGTGAGTGAATGTGAACCATGAGCTTGAACTATGCAGCCAGCCATGTATGTGCTTGAACACGAAAAGACTAGATACAATGCATTCGGATGTCTGTCGTGCTCAGAAGTGTTTGGTCCACATGGGTTTTTCGAGATCGAGGTTTGAGTTCAGTGCAGGTAGGTGGGTTTCGTGGTCACGAGAAGCAACGACTCTTATGCCGCTACTGTGGTGTTGGAGTTTTCAGATTCAGACTTGGAATGGATATGTTCATTGACGGACTCGGTGTATATGGTCTTGGTACAGTGGTGTCGAAATGCTCGGGCTTCGTGGTCGTTTGCTGCAGTGTGAGAATGCGGACGGCTAGCTCTGGGATTTGTTTGTGCAGGTTCTGACGTGGGTGCTGCTTCGAGTACAATTTCCGAGGTCGAGGATGTCCTTGCTTTAGCTGTGGACGTATTCAGGAGAGCGAGCTAGGTCTAGCTATGGCGTTGTATGTGATGCACTTGCTGTTGTCTAGTTTCGGCTGTGGGACAGGAGACACAAGATTCAAGATATGGCGTTGATCAACAGGTCAGCCATTCCGGAGCTTGCCGTGCCGCACGAACGATGATATGTCCTACCAGTCGACCCGTGCTGAATTGAATGATGACCAGAAAGTTGTCATGCTTGCTTGATTCATTAGCGATGGCTACCAGGGAATGTGGAAGCATCAGCCAAGAAATCATAGTTGAAGACCATAGAATCAAGGTCCATGTTAGCATCCATATTGTTGGTCCAGTCGAAGAAAGCTCCATCAGCAGCCGCATGCGAAATTCCTCCAAAAGCTGCATCGACGAATTGGGCAATGCGGTATTCTGAAGTTGGAGTATCTTGGTTCGTGTCATGTGGCCCGTGACCGGACACTGGTGGATGGTTGGGAGAAGTATATGCCACTGCGGAAGGACCGACCATGTCCGACCTTACCGTGGAATGCATCATGTTGTTCATGTTTAGAACTTGGCCGTCTCTGTCTAGCAGTGTTTGGGATTGGAGATGATTGTTTGCTGATTGTGAATGTACTTGGTGCGACATGTTCTGCCAATTTGTGTTGAAAGCATTGTGTTGAGCGCTTTGCGAACCCGACCTTCCGCTTGCAGAGTAGATCGAATCCTTGCGGGCGGTGTTTTGGTTGTCTCCTGTCGATGACCTTACGAGACGCTGTGCTGAGGCGTTGTTGAATTCTGCAGCAGGCGTAGCGAATGGCGCGGAGACAGGAATACCAGCCTTGCGAGTGACAGATGCAAGGAAAGAGAATGATGCATCTGCTGAAGCGTAGATTTCCCTGAGTGCCTCCAAAACCTGGAGACTCTGATACAGGCGGAAAGTGCTGGCATCACGTACATCTTCATCGCCTGAGCTTATGTCCCGCATGTGAGACAGAGAGGCTGCCACAAGTGCTGTGACACCGATAGGTCCTAGAAAACGGACTTGATCGTTGTGAAGCATGTTTTGCATAAACTTTGTCAAGCTGCGGGCAGCGTCTTTGACTTTCGACCTCGATGATCTCTGTTGGAGCTGGGCGTCTGCAGCATCCGGCAGGGGCTGTAGGGCGTGCGCCCGATGGAGGACGTTCACTACTGTCGAGTGTGTTATATTCAGTATTGCCCAGTGAACGTCAGAACAGCTGTGTGGGCCATGATGGGCTGTGGGAAAACTAGACCGTCGTACATCCGTGCCCAGCGCTTGAAACCACTCGTTCAGCTCACGGTCACAACTCTCAAGCTCTTGGGTATGCTCTCCTTTACGTTTCGACACCACCATCATCGTATGTGGAATATCCGATTGACTGTTCAAGACAGTGTACTGCGACGACAATACGTGTCCGATGCATATGCACAGCTTCGCCAGCGCGATGCACATGAGAGCGGTAGCAGTATTCTCCTCTGCACTTGGGCTGAGCGACCGGCCTTGGCTAGTGCTGTCCACAGGCTCAATATCGAAATCTTCCAGAGTGAGCATTGCCACGTCGAAATCGTCATCTCGAATTCGCATTGGTCGACGAGTTCCAAGTGCAATCATTCGATCACGTATGTACAAACTCCACCAAAGTCTTCTGCGGAAACGTCGCACCGTCTCAGATGCCGATCTTGTCGTCTGCTCACGCTGCAGGCCCATATTTCGGGCAGCATCGTAGGCTAATCCGGTCCAATGCCATGTATGTCGACGTTCGTCCCATTTGCCGTACCATAAACTCATCAAAATCAATGACTGTAAGACCGCTGCGCTGTCTGTTTCGACATCGAACTCGTACAAGAGCTTAACGCGGTCAAAGAAAACTTTGCGGGCTTGCTTGACAGATCTGAAGCCTAGTCGGTGTATCACATCCAGTGCCAGGGAATGTAATCCGGCGAACATGACGGCCTGAAACAGTAATAGGCTTATTCGCTCCTCTTCCCGATTGTTCACAACTGCATCGATGAATGTCTTGGAGTCCAGCATTGGCATGAATGGATGAACACTAAATAAATAGCCTCGTAAGATCTCCACACATAAATCAGGTTCTGGCACTGTGAGCGCTCCTTTTTGTGCGAGAAAGTCCACGTCTTCACTCGAGACACGACTGGATAATGGAACGATGAACGCAGGAAGTGGGCCCTTGGCGAGTGGACTTTGATATTGACTCAAAGTGCTCGTGCCTGTCTCAAGTTCATCATGAGCTGCATAAGGTGTATGGTCGGAACCACTGGTAACGGCATCGTTAGCGACAGGCTGTTGATCACCTCTCGCTCTGTCAACGTCTTCGTCAAACGTCACACAGGCTGGAACATGACCGGCGCCATTTGAAATTGTGGGCGTGTGTATCGAGTTGTAGCTCACCCAATTGTCGTTGTCTGCGCTATCCGGCTCGGAGCCGCTCACCGCCTTCGTTAGTTGAGGAGGAGGAGCGAATAAGCCTATTACTGTTTCAGGCCGTCATGTTCGCCGGATTACATTCCCTGGCACTGGATGTGATACA
>Ga0181459_100136_pt1 | contig 13647 bp, 6 predicted proteins | sample InSIn2SAF170_FD_119060 | JGI IMG/M metagenome (GOLD analysis project Ga0181459, IMG submission 119060) | Clean room microbial communities from NASA Spacecraft Assembly Facility at Jet Propulsion Laboratory, Pasadena, California, USA -... ...
TGTTGCAAATAATATGGATCACTATTTCCATCTTGGGAAACATGATCAAAGAAAATGATATCTCCTCCTTCATAATATTGCAGAAAAGCATAAGTCACATGAGATGAAATCAACATAATACATGAATATGAGAAGTTATGTGATTTATATAGTACGGTAGTTATTTTGATAAGTTCATTAAAGATGTTTTTATATTTACTAAAATAGGGACATGATTTTCATGGACTACCATATATTGGTTGAGATGGATAATAGGATTATTTTACATTGGACATTAGTATTATCATACATTGGACATGATCTTCATAAAATATTATGAATTTACTAGGATGGATGACAACATTATCTCATATTGGATAGTGAATAGTTAAAGTATGCTTGAATAAGTTCTCTATAGTTGGGTGGCAATGATGTTGAATCACTTACGATGTCATGAGCATTATAACTTGGGTTCCATTAGCACATGTCCATTAAGTGTATTCCATGTGTAGATAAAAGGAGAGTAGATTTTTTTTTTTTGTTAATTAAAGGTTTTATTGATAGAAAATCAAAAATTAATTGATATCATCTTGGATCGCCTTTTTTTTCCACTAGGAAATCTGACCAGTGGCAAAACCTTAAATTTTCCAAAAGACATATATGCGTGTTCAAAATACCATGAATATGCACTTAAAGTTTCAAGCTAATCCCTGTGCTACTTATTCTAGAACCTATGGTAGACAACTTCACATAACATCTAGAGATGAAACCAAAATTAAACTAGCAGATTATGTTGAGGGATAAGAGTCAAAGGGGACCATTTCAATGTGATCCTTACCTCTCTTTGGAGAGTATGTTTGGTTCAAAGTGAGGTGTAGCTAATATTCAATGTGCTACAGATGACTATCCATGCATTTCATTGATAGAAGAATTTCATCCAACACTAAAAGACTTTCCTCCACTTGATTGCAATCCAACAAAACTATGTCTGCCAATGTCTTCATTTGATAGTAAAACTCAATCATATAAATATATTAGTTATGTTTACATAGGGATTTCCCTATATGAGGTACCCAAGTAGCCACTTCACCCACTACATATATGTCCAATAGATAATTATGATGAACTCGTATTTTTCTCTCTACGTCCTCTATCTTCACTTGCCTACGATCTTAACAATCATCATTGACACCACATTGTCACATACCCAATTCCCTCATTGACTTCTAGAAGTTATGAGGAACCCACTTTCTTTTTTTTAGTAGCTTGACAATCAGCTATGATACCACTTTGTCACATTTCCCTACTAAATTTTGTCCAAACCACACTTGCAAAAACTTGATTTTCACCTTCTCGTACATTTTGTGAAAGAATTTGTATATAAACCTTTCTTCAAATATTTTGTATGCAACCAATTAAGTGTTGTTTTTATTGAAAACATTTTGTCAAGCATTTTCTATGAAATCAAATAAGAAATATTGCTATGATTCCACTTGTAATATACTAATTGAAATACACCACTCAGTTATGCAACTTTTGATTTTTGTCTTTGAGGTATTTTATCAAATAATTTGTATGCAAATTGTAATAAAACACATTTAACGCATTTCTTCAAATGAATTTCATAAAAAATGGAAAATATGAGCTACACTAATACTATCATAAAACAATGCTAACATACAAAAATATTATCCCTACCCACAAAATAACATTTTCATTGGGGCATTTCATAAAACAAATTGTATGCAATGTACCATTAGATGATATTGGCCTTTCTTCAAACACTTTGCATACAAATTTATCTAGAAAATTCCTCAGAGAATGTATCCTAAGTTATAGAAGTCCAAGTTTTGAAAATTGAACCAAATGATGAATAAAGTTTTACCTCACTATGGTCCAAATTTCAACTTTTGGAACCTCTCATAAGAAACATTATAATTGAAATTCCACATGACATGTTTGATGCATGATTTTATGATAATCGAGGAAGCTTGACATCCTATGATCATATATCCTAAAATAATATGATCCATGATTTCAAATTTAGTTTAGATGATTAGAAAGATTCCCCCTCACTATGGTCCAATTTTTAGCTTCTAAAACCTCGCATAAAAAAGAAAAGAACAAAAAAAAACGAAACAAAAAAATACTCCTAACATGACCTATTTTACGCATGATTTTAGGAGCTTCCAATGAGTTTGAATTCCTCTGATCATATATCCTAAAATATCATGACCCAATATCTAAAAGTTGGATGAGATTATCAATGGGCTTTCCCCTTACTATGGTCCAAGTTTTGGCATTTAAAAACTCCCAATAGAAAAGGTATAGTAGAAATTCCAACATGGCCTACTTAAATATGAATTTAGGAAGCCCAACTTCCTATACATATTTACTAAAAGATTTTGACCAAAGATATAAAAATATTGGACGAAAGGATTAGCAAAATTTCCCCTCACTATGATCCATGTTTCAACTTTTAGACCCTCCAAGAATAAAAGTTGTAGAAAAAATCAAAAAATGACCTATCTAAAGATGAATTGAGGAATCCTCTCTTCCTTAACTAGTGTTGTTACAAAATTTAATACATACAAAAAGATACAACAAAATATTATAACATCTACAACCATGATATATTCATTGAATGGCAAATGCATGTACACATAAACTTTCTCAAAACAGTTATTAAATAATCATGCATATCACTAAACAATGTATTACAAAAATATCATTAACACATAAAAAAATATTTATCTATTACTTGAAAAATAAAAATAAAAAATACTAGGAATTAAGGTATGGTGAGCAATGTTCCTCCCCACCATATGGTTAGTTGTGCTACAATTTTCCTCACAACTGACAACCATTTTTTAGTAGCTACAACAACCCTAAATTGTTTCTCACAAGAGCCAAATTTAAGGTCCCCTCATTCAAAAACCTAAGAAATTTATGCAACCTAGGCCCTAAGACCATTCTTCATACCCTAGAGCTGAAATGCATGTCAATACCATAACTTGGATAATTTATGAAATATGAAGGGCACATCACATTTTTGCATTGAATTGCATCACAAACATTTAGCACATCACAACCTTGTATCACAAATTTCCATCGAAAACATGTTGATAAATATAGGGCATAAGGAGTTAAAAGGTTTTTCTGCTTGATAATTTCTTGTGATATACTTTTACTTCTTAGCTTATAGTCTTCTCTTTGTTATATTATTATTACGTTCTTTTCATCAAGACAATTACCAATATGCACAATAGAAGGAAAGTGACACAATATGTAGCTTAGTCAGGTAGGGCCAAAACCTCTCACCTCTTGAGAGGAAAACCTGATCAAAATTCTTCATATAGATATTCAATTAATGAACACCAAGAACATGGCAAAGACCCTTGACTATAGTATCCTCCCAAGAACCTTGTCACTAACCTTGATGTTCTACCTCTTCTTTGCCTTGACTTTCTTCTAGATCTCAAACTGCTTTCCTCAACTTCTAGAGAAACTTAGCCTTTATCCTTCACACTACATCTTCTTGGCGCCCCCTAAAGAAACTCGATCTCTAGGATTTTAATGGTCCCTTCTAGAGTATCTTGGTCTCTTAGGTTTACCCTAGAACAAAAACCCTAGTCTCCTTAATGCAGCAATAGATTCTTCCTTCGATCTTCTTGTGATGTCTTCATTTCTTCTTTCTTTGCACAAGAGAGAGTATATAACTCATCACAATTCCTAGAAGAATCCTTCCTTCATTGATCCCAAAAGAATTGTTTCTTCGCTATCCCTAGAAGAATCCTTTCTTCGCTATCCCAGAAGAATTCTTTCTTCATTATCCCTAGAAGTAACCTTCTTTGCACTTGTTCTTGATCGAATTCTTGTCGAGTTTCTTTCCTCTAAGTGAGGCCGAGTTTGGCTACTTATACACCTCTTCTCCTATCCCTTAGGCTGACATGATCTCAAGTAGGTAGGCCGACATGTTCTAGCAAGTTCTTCCTTCGTTGTAGGCCAACTTGAAGAGGTTAAGTGACAAGGTCTTGGAGGATACTTTACATAGACAAATTTGACCTTTTACAATGTGTAACATGACTTCATTATATGACAATGACTCTATTATTTTATGACTAGATGACAAATAATTCCTAAACACTCTCAATGAGAGTCTTGACTCAAAAATAAAATCTCTTGCTCATGAAACCCATGAAGCAAGCAATATGGTAATTTTTATTTTTCTTTTCTACATCTCACTACATAAAATCATAATTACATGTCATTATGAAGACCCAACCTATTTGTACTTTTCAACACTCCCTCTTAACTAGAGAGGTATTCATAGTGGTACTTGGACATTCTCAATCTGAATAATTTCTCATAAGAAGAATTTGGATTGGCAACTCATGTGTATAGCATGATGTCAACCAACATTATCACATAGAAAGGCCTTGACTAAAAGCTCCATATCTCCACAATATCTAAGCTCAATGATGGCGAGGCCAATGATTTATAGACACTCTCATCATTATCTTTCTGAGAACATCCCTTACCCGAGTACTGAGGGCGTGTTCCATGAGGACTATTCTTATCTTGGACTCCCCAATCCTCAAAGAATATTGGTCCTCCATGAATACTCTGCTATTGGATGCCCTATCTCTTCCTCAAAGAGTATCATATTCCAAATAATTACCCAATCCTCCATTCTGTCTTCCCAGGTGAAGACCAAAATGATGTGTCTATCTCTCCCTCTCAGATAGGGAGGGCATATTCTAATAAAGGAATGTATTCATTCCTACAAAAGGAATGTACCTAAGCTCCCTCTTGGCTTAGGAATTTCCAAGTTTCTTCCAAGTAAGAAACTTCTTTCCACGCTCCCTCTTAACTAGAGACCTACGACAACTCCTCGTATGGAGATCATGGAATGACCAACTTCTTGAAGAGATCCTTCCCTTGATGTCATGAACTTATTGTTCATCATGGATTATTCATCTTTTGGGACTTCTTCATAGGGAATAGAACATCCATCACTTTCATTCATGAGTCAATCATGTCTTCATTACTTTCATGAGAAAGTGATTCATCAATTTTTCCATCTGGATTTGCTTCATGTCATGATGCTTTATTTATGCCATATTTTCTGGAAAGATCTTACACCCTTCTATATGGTTTTCCTGGAAGTCATCCATAGATATCCCCTTTGGTAGTCCTACATAAGCCCATCCAGATATTAGTTTGAAATGAACACTTAAATCAAAATTATATTTGTGATGATCTCTTATCATTAAATCTTCATTTTGGTATCAACATCATGTATGCATGTTGACAAATCTCCTGAATATATTCATTTTTAAGGGTTTCTATCTTTTTCTAACTCTTATCAAAGTCTTCATATCTTTCTTCGAGATATTCCTGTCAACTCTTCTTGGACTTGGATGTTGAATTCCTTCTACCTTTGTTGCATATTTTACAATCTCTTCCTTTATTTTCACACACTTCGTTCCCAGGAACTTCCAATCAGAATTCCTTAATTGTAGTTAGCTTCCTCATGATTCATGTATTATGTTGATTTCATCTCATGTGACTTATGCTTTTCTGCAATATTATGAAGGAGGAGATATCATTTTCTTTGATCATGTTTCCCAAGATGGAAATAGTGATCCATATTATTTGCAACAATATGAAATGAATTTCATAATAGTCTATGTAAGCATACATACTTCATCTTTCCTTTGGGTCATGCAAACTTCTTGCAAAAACTTCCTTTGAGCAAAGAAGATTTATCCTATAAACCTACTTCATTTCTACGTCATCATACCACCATCCCTTGAATCCCATGAGTTGGAATTCGGGATGAGACATTTTCTTCCTTTCTAGATCAGTGAATCCTTTGATAAGTATTCCATCAAAGAAATTTGAGGATGTTTCATATCCTCACCCATCATACATTTCCTTATTGACTACAGTATGATGATCCTAGTCGATGATTACCTCTACTTCTTTCTATAAGTATCATTTGAGATTTCAATGAGGTTTCCAAGAGCTCTTATTATATATAATGTATTCCAAACATTCATTTTGCCTCCCACGTCAAGAGCTCTTACTCATAATGATTCTATCATGATCCTATTTTCTAATATGATGCATCCTCTCTTATTTACATTGCTTCCTATCTAAAAGTTACAATGGAATGTAACTTCTAATGAATAAGATCATCTCATTTATAGTAGAGACCTTTTACTTCTTCCTTATTAAGGTTTTTTCTCTCAAGTTCTTTCACTTCCTAAGTAATATGGACTTCTTCCCTATCCCTCTTGTCCTTCTTATGTTTAGGACAATATATTCTATAGTGCCCAAGTTCCTGACATCCATAGCATCTTACCTTAGCCATGTTCTTCCTTGACTTTTGATGACCAAACTTTCCTTTTCCTCTTCTCATAGTAGCATATGCTTGATTCTTCTCATTTGGTCCTACATCAAACTTCACCTTCAGTCTAGTTTCTTTGATCTTACAAAGTGACCATAATTCTTGAAATGGAGTAGTCTCTTTCTTCCTATAGAAACTTGAAGTGAGGCTACCCCATTCTTCTGGTAGTGTATTTAGTACTACTGTGGTCATCTCTCCATAAGACATGACTTCTCTTGGCTCTTGTAGTTGATCTCAAATTTTTGATATCCTCATTAAGTCTAAGTATATTCAATATACCTTGGACATATTTAGTTTGTAGAGTTCTTTCTTTAATGAGATTACTTCTCCTGTAGTACTTATAGAGAAAAACTCTACCAATTTGTCATATATAGCTCTTACAATCTCTAGCTTTGTTACATATGGGATTAGAGAGTATTTTATAGAACATATAAGAATCCTGTGGGATCTCACTCATCCCTTCATGAATCTAGCATGTTATTGAGTATGTTATTTTGGAGGATTAGTTCTCAGCCCCTTTATTTGATCCATGACCTCATCCTCAATAAGATTTAGATCTGTCATTTTTCTTCCATGCGAGATAATTTGCAGCCCCAACCAATTTATTTCTTTTATTGCAATTTTTTTTTCTACTATTAGATATAATCATCGACTTACTTAAGAAATTGATTCTTTCTTCCTCCTTAATCTTGATGTTGATAGAGGATTTTCTTCATTAGAGATTGATGAGGGAGAGCTTGATTCACAATCCTTCTTGAATGTTTTAGTCTTCATTCTTCCTTGACGATGGTTTCAAAACTCTTGTTGGTGTAGATTTATTCGATCTAGGGTTTTGAATATCTTAACCTTGGTATTATTTGCTACGATCCTTATTTGAGTCTTGATGTCTTCTTGATTGAATGCCCCTTCTTGACTTCAGCACCTAAGCTCTGATACCATGTTGATAAATATAGGGCATAAGGAGTTAAAATATTTCTCTACTTGGAAATTGCTTGTGATATACTTTTACTTCTTAGATTATAGTCTTCTCTTCATTATATTATTATTATGTTCTTTTCATCAAGAAAATTACCAATATGCACAATAAAAGACAAGTGACAAAGTATGTAGGCTAGTCAGGTAGGGCCAAAACCTCTCACCTCTTGAGAGAAAAACTCTATCAAAATCCTTCTTATAGATCTTCAATTGATGCATACCAAGAACATGAGAAAGACCCTTAACTCTACTATCCTCCCATGAACCCTTTCACTAACCTTGAAATTCTTCCTCTTTTGTACCTTGACTTCCTTCTAGATCTTGAATTTATCTCCTTGGCTTCTAGAGAAACTTGGTCTTTATCCTTCCAACTACCTCTTCTTAGCTTCCCCTAGAGAAACTCAGTCTCTAGGATTTTACTTGTCTCTTATAGAAAATCTCGGTCTCTTATTTTTACCCTAGAATAGAAACCCTAGTCTTCTTAATGCAAGAATAGGTTCTTCCTTTGCTCTTCTTGTGATGTCTTCATTTCTTCTTTCTTCACATGAGAGAGAGTATATAATCCAAGAAAAGTCGTAGAAGAATCCTCCCTTCACTAACCCCAGAAGAATCTTGTATTTGTTATCTCCAGAAGAATCCCTTCTTCGCTATCCTAGAAGAATCCTTTCTTCTCTATCCCCAGAAAAAACCTTCTTCGTACTTCTTGTTGCTGGAAGCTACTTCGCACTTCTTCGTGATCAAATGCTTTTCAAGTTGCTTGCTTCTAAGTGAAGCTAAGTGTGGCTACTTATACACCTCTTCTCATGTCCCTTATGAAGACATGTCAAGTAGGTAGACCAACATCTTCTAGCAATTTATTCCTTCATTGTAGACCGACTTGAATAGGATAAGTGACAATGTCTTGGAGGATACTTTACATAGACAAATTTGACCTTTTACAATGTGTAACATGAATTAATTACATGAAAATGACTCTATTATTTTATGACTAGATGAAAAATAATCCCTAAAGACTCTCAATGGGAGTTTTGACTCAAAAATAAAATCACTTACTCACGAAACCCATGAAGTAAGAAATACAATAATTTTTATTCACTTTTCAACAAAAACCCCTTTCAACATCAGAGTAAATGCACATTTAATGTGTATCAATGGCTAAAATATTATATGTAGCCCCCCTTCCATTCATTTTTACTAGTGTTAGATTATCACAAGCCTCCTCTGTTTTCTTGTATTGTGCAATTTGGTAGTGTATCCTTGTCGTTTGTGATTTTTCCATGCCACCTAGATTCGTAATTTTTGAATCACATTTCAGGTCAATATTGTGCATTTTCCTTCTCCTATCTATTTTTTCAATAGGTTGTAGGTGTTACCTATTCTCACATGACCTTTCATCTAACCATCACTTTGCCTTCCAACTTGTACATATAAGCATGAAAAACCTTTATAGGATCCAACAGTTAATCATTTTTCAATTCCCCTGCCATCGCATTGTGATGCCTTATCACACCATGATTGCACTTCAAATATATACACTATCACTTTGTAGAGAGCGAGGCTTTTTCATATTAATGATCACCCCTCTTTACCATGTCACAATTGTGTTGGCACATTGGTGCACTACTACCTTGTGTAGTGCATAGGATGAATGACACTAATGATTCATCATTAAATAATGTTTCATGATGTGCCCATATATTTGTAGCAAGCCATCCTTGTTTCACATCAAAATCCTTCTTTCTAACATATTTATTGCATTTACCACAATGCATTCCCCATCCTCAGATTAAACAATGGTTTTGCACCATGCCCCGTGTCACTTTTATCTTTATGATCTATTTTCCCCAATGCATATCTTTGGTCTTATAGGTTTAGTTGACTTGCAGTAATTAAGCATATCATCATCTGAAGATTTGGTCTCTCCTAGGAGAAGACCTTGAAAAAACCTTGTAGAGGAGGAATATGAAGAAAGTCCCATCAGATTAGTACCCACTTATTTTCATACAAAGTGTTATATCAACAAGTCTATTTCTATGGGATAGTCAAAGATCTACCATTTGTTCACAACAAAAGAATATCCTAATGGAGAGGTGTTGGTTAGTGATCCCCCCATAGCAGATTTTTGGCACTTAAAGCCCAGTTTTGGGTCAATGCAATGTAAAGACCCCAAAAAATGTGGGCGCGAAGCGTGAGAGTCTAGGGTAGTCCACCCTACTGACACATTCTATATTAATTGGCGATATTTTAGGGCACACTACCCTAGACTCTCGTACTCTATGCCTGCATTTTGCGGGGTCTTTACATTACATTGACCCAGAACTGGGCTTTCAGCCCCAAAAATCCACTATGCGGGGATCTGCTACCCAACAAGAGGCAGAAATCACAGTATATCAAAATGTTAGAAAATCATGGATGTACAAACTAGATTTTCATCCAACTATGTTTCCATGCATGTAAACTATAGAATGGATAGTCAAGTGAATTGATACAATAAATATGATCATCTGAGACAGTCATGGTAATGAGATTGTTACACTTAAATATCCTAGAATTTCTGAATATTACAATCTTCCAAAACAATGTATTGCATTCTCAGTGGCTTGGTACAAAAAGGTTAATCTAAATAGCAAGGAAAAAATCATAAGTTGATGAAAAGGCGCCATAAAGTTTAGAAGCAAGCCATATAGTACATAGAAACAAAGTCACTCAAGAAGACAGATGAAATGGTTGTAGTTGTGTGTCACAAACTGTATGGTAAGAAAAAAATGGAGCTCTTCGAGGAGAGTTGGGTCCCACCTATGTATACATGCTCACATGATGGGGTAATCTTCCAATGGGATGGAATTATATATGCATCCATCCAATCTAATGTAACATATTCTCAAAATATAGAGAAAGGAAAACAACTTGAATTTGACATGGATTTTTACCTACTTAATAGCATATTTGCTAGATGTGAGTTCAAAATGATGAGATGGAGGTGGAATCTCACTTTAGACATTCAGTCGGTACATATTTACTACAAATCATTGTGGGATAGCCAAGAAACAACATCACACATGAATATAGTTATAGGATTTATTTCACTGCTATTCCACATTTTATTTCATCATGATTCCTTTCATGTCAAATCATGCCAAGGAAGCATTATAGGAAGATGCTAAATAGTTCATTCCACCATAATTGACATATATTAGAGAATTTGACTCATGGAAATGACCACAAAAACTTCCATGGTTCATCACTAATAAGATAAATTTATAAGAAATTTCATATCAGGTAACCACAAGAGTTGGTGGAAGGCTAGCAAGGTTGAAAAAAGCACCAGGGCCTACATACCCCTCCTATGTAGCTATGCACAATATAAAAACCTATAATGAAGCATAGGTAGAAGTTGCTGACCTAGACCAATTTAAATTTGAATAACTATACTTCCATATATATGACCCAAGACACATGGTCTCAATACATTGTTCCAAATTAGAATTCAAATGGTCATCACAAGCTAAGAAATATAAAGAAAAAATAAAAATTGTTACAATTTTGTAGAAACCTTGGAAAACACGAATGGATCTGATCCTACAACAATAGAATCTTCCAAACCAAAGAATGGTAAAGATAAGAAAGTTGCACAAAAAAGGGAAAGAGAAAAGGAAGCTACTAATAAAGAAAAGGAATAGAAAGTAAACGAAGATCTCAGGGGAAGGAAAGAGAAAGGGAAAAGAAAAGGAATAGGAAGAAGGAAAGACAGGGAAAAAAAGAGTAATATTACAAATGGTGGAAGAATAAAAGAAAAGATAGGAATAAGAGAACCTTCAAAGAGAAAGGTTGGAAAAACATGCTCAAGAAGAAGTGAGTTTGAAAGAACAACAAGACCAAGAAGTTCAAAATGTAGGAAATGATGGTTTTCCTTGCATGGATATCTATCTGACATCCTGAGAGTCCACACCATTAATAGGTGGCCATTTTCTTATTGGTGAAATTGGAGTCATCTTAAGTGATGATAATCATGTTATGAATGTAGAAAGTCTCCACTTTGGCAAAGCCACCAATCACATTGTCCAAGAAAAAAGGAAATTTTTGGCCCGAGAGGCAAAGGCAATATCAATTACCACATAGAGAAACATAGTTTCCAACACTTTAGATAACCAGTTGGACATATCCTCAGTCATAACATCCTATTCATTGGCTACAAAGAAGAATATTGAACATCTGATAGAAAAGGTGAAAGAGAAAGATAAGAGATTGAATAAAGCACGTCAAGAAATCAATATTCTTCAAAAGGAAAATCATGTTTTTTTGGCTTTAATATCATACAATAAAGATTATTAAATTGCAACAACGGAGGTGAATAAATCATTGGAAGACATTATGAAACAACTATACCAGGAGCTTGGGAAACTCCAGAGGATGGTCACCATACCCATCTCGGGTTAGGATGTGGTTACATGGAAATGTGTACAACTCAAGGCAAACTTGTCAACCATTGATATGATGCATGCATGGAGCATTGAACACCATGTCTCATGATAAGAATTACCAAGGAAAAATGAGCTCATTCGAGGAAGAAATAAAGTTGAAACCAGACTAGCCATTTAGGCACAACAAAAGCTTGAAAAAGATCTAATGAAAACAATAAGTACCTATCAACAACATCACATCATGATGCAGAGACTGATGAAATTTCAAAATTTAGTCTCCATTGAAGCTAAAGGAGAGGTGAGCCTTGAAAAAGAAACTGAGCATGAAATACAAAGCCAACCAAAGATTCATTAACATAAAATATAGTCGATCCCACTAAGTTGTGCACCATGCTTCATTTTTTCATGAGATTCAAGTTGACTTGAAGAAAATTATGCCTAATACAAGTGAATATGAATTTATTAATGAAGGCTTAATTTCAAGAAAGGTTGTGTCTATTATAGTATACTAGAATTCATGGCACTCTCATATGACCCAAGAGTTAAAAGTCCTTGTGCAAGCCTTATCAATTTTGGAATTGAGTTCAAATTATGGTTTATTTTACTCAAAAGGTTATTTTGGCATTTTAATGTAATTATGTAACAATTAAAAAAAACTAAAAAATAAAGTGAATTAGAAATTATATATGCGGGTAGATGGGAAGTCATGGAAGGTGAAAGACCACTTCACATTTGTATATATACAATCCTCTAGTAAATATATAGGGATCTTAATTTTTTTGGACTCTTAGAGGATCTGTGAAAGGGAGAATCTTGTAATTACCTTGAGGATTAAGTTTCAACATTATGTAATCCCACTATTGTGATTCTTGGAGAAACTTTGTGACTTGGAATTGAATGGTTAGCTCTAAGATCCATGATAAGGATTTTCTTATCATGTGTTATTGAAAATTGCAAGACCTTTCTTTATTATTGTTCGCTAATATATGATTTCCACATATGTGTTGTAAGTTAATGAACTACTTTGTTAGTTGTAAACTCTCATCATTCTAAGAATTTCTTGTTGTTTTTACATGTATTTGTGCTAGTTGTTAATTGTAAATTATTTCACAATTAATAGTGAGTATGATTTAGTTGTCATGTCTCTTGATTAAAGGTTTATATCACTCTTTCTTTTATATGTGTTTCTTATAAATTTGTTGTAGCATTTTGAGGAAAAACCCAAAGTATTTTCACTAAAGTTGACATCACTTGCATTCCATCAAGGGCTTGACAAAGGTTTCTCTTTCATACCTCACTCATCCAAAATTATAATATTCACAAAAGAATAAAATTGTAGTTGGGTGAAAAACACAATGGGACTGTTATCCTAAACAATGTGAAGGATGATTGGGGTCTCGTACCAAAGAGATCCCCTTAAGACTATAAGTGGTGCATTCAACCCTCTAATCACCATCCCCATGCTAGATCTTGATGCCTTAAGTAGAACCTAGCTCAAGGGTATTTCACGCACTTACATTCTTACCATATTTTAATTCGAAAAGTGAAGGCCATTCTCCTTTGCACGCAAACATAGAAAAAATCAATGATCGACCTTTCCATATTTAATTAATCTCACATTGACAAAAGTACCATGCGGATTTGCACAACAAAATGGATTTTTTCATTCGTCTCTATCATCTCTTGGCCCTCCCCTCTTTAATGCTCTATGTGACAGACACAATCATGACCATTTCTAGTCCTCAAATCCATCTAGTCTAAAGAAAATTGTCATTCACATCCCTTAACCAGTCATATGGTTCAAAATTCTCTGGTTTTGTCACCAATCATTTTTCTAATTTTATTTTTCTAAGTGAG
>Ga0181459_100162_pt1 | contig 13603 bp, 16 predicted proteins | sample InSIn2SAF170_FD_119060 | JGI IMG/M metagenome (GOLD analysis project Ga0181459, IMG submission 119060) | Clean room microbial communities from NASA Spacecraft Assembly Facility at Jet Propulsion Laboratory, Pasadena, California, USA -... ...
GATTGTGGTTTGGGTATGGTAGTGGGCCAAAAGTCCTCCATCAAAAACCACTTTGCCGAAAGACCACACCTTGTTCCAACCACCACCCTTTGTGAAATAGACAAAAACGTTTCTTGACTTGCTGATGTTTGAAATGCTATCACCTGGTAAAGCATACTCAAACTCTTAACTCATACTTGACGGCGTATTACTCGTTCCTGGTAAATAGTCATATAAAGATACGTGTTATATCTATCTTTCATGCCGGCGATCTCTGAGCCAAAGCCTAGTCTGGAAGCAAGACCAAGTTGTACCATACCAGGTAAATCAACAGATCCTAGGCTATAGCAGCCAACCTCCGAAACGATCGTCAAGAGGTCAACGCTCAGAGAACAACACCACAAAACAGACCCGACGGTCGTGGACATGTATGAGTTCGCATTCACGACAAGGCTCGACTTTTCACAAGTTTGTACCTGGTTCAATACAGCCCCAAGCCCTTGGACGATTGCGAGAAAGCAAAAACAAAGAGGAGTTCCTCGATGCGCACACGTAGGTGCTGGAACACGTACAGCATGCGTCGAATATGGTTGTGGGGAGTACGACCACCGATTCGTCCGACGTTTTCTGTGGTAGAATCAAAGAGTGCCCATGCTTCTGCGTGGCTGACGAGCGCTTGAAGATCTTGACCTGCGACTACGATACTGTTTAACCACACAGACCCACGACAAGGGTCTCTATGACAATCGCCGACTTGGCATTGCAAATTGGCGATGAAGTGGTCATGTATCCGCCTGGCATTTGGGATAAGTCTTTTGGTGCTGGAGGTCGTTTGCGAACATCCGACCGGACCCCTTCTTCCCACTACATCTTCAAGTCCTTCAACTTCACCAAAGTCACAACTATCGGACATTCCCTTGTATGGTCCGAGTGGCGGTCCCCAAGAGAGCGATGTCCAGCAAGGAGCTACACCCGACTGCTTCCTCGAGGCGGTCATTGGAGCTATAGTACGACTAGATCCGAACACGATCAGTAATATACTTCATGACAACCACGACTCAAACCAATCCGTCAACGTAACTCTCTACGACAGCGGCATGCAGAGTGTTCAGCTTCGTGTGGACAAGAAAAACGACACTGCACGATCGGCCACTCAGGATTCTTCAGCATGCTGGGTGGCGGTCCTGCAGGATGCATATTCATTGTTGATGATGGAGGAGAACTCTCCGGACGACGTCCATGACGGTCAAGGTGGATGTCCTACCGATGTTTTTGAAACGGTTTATGGAGCAACCTCGAAGATCCAACCGAAGCAGCAGGGTGTTCCCCACTGTGTCTTGGGGGATTTCGGTCCAAATGCTGCGACCGTGCCTACCGTAATGTGGACCTGGCCATCAAGTGATGTACTACCTGGGAACCATGCATTCACGGTCCACTCGGCCAACGACACCTATATAACACACTACCTCGTGTGGTAGTCTCGATTTGTACTTGTTCACGCGTTCGGTCAGTATATGTAGGGTGGTTCCTTTCAGATGGTGTGGTCTTTCGGCAAAGTGGTTTTTGATGGAGGACTTTTGGCCCACTACCATACCCAAACCACAATCACAATAGATCACGATCTCGTCGCGTTCCAGATAGTGCAACTCATGTCGCATCATAGCAACAAGCCTCGTAGATCATTCTGCCTCCACGGAATGTCTTTACAGGCTCATCTACACAGCTACACATAGTCGTCACTTAACCCTAAGTGAGTTCAGTCACCGCAATCGGAGCGCAATCTGCTATTGTCGGCATGGTCAAGTGACTTCACACTCTAAAGGCAGCTCGAACCAGTAATACAGCTCCATAACGCCAAGTCAACACCGTCGCTGTCACCGTTCAGGATTCATATGCGGCATCCCAAGAAGCTCTGCTCGGAACCAATCCAGATAAAGTGTCGTTCCCCATTCCATCACACGACTCATAGCAGAGACCAACTTCCTGAGTGATTCCTTGTCATAGACATCCAAAGTAAAACTGGTCTGTGGCAAGAACCAGATGTGTTCATTCTCCCACTCCGCCACGACGATGAAAACTTCCACCTTGTCTGACAACCATATCCACACGGGCTGAGGCGCGAGCAGCGTCGCATGATCCGTTGGTTCGCAGTCACGCCTCGATTGGCGTAGGCGCCTCTGTTTCTCGAAGCCTGCGCTGGCCCAAACCTTGAGCTGTGCATGTGCCTCGACTTTTTCGGTGTCGGTTTTCAGCTCGAGATGTAAAAAGAGGACCTTGGGTTTAGGGTTTAACCCTAATCTCGTGAGCACCAATGGTTGCCCTAAGACTGATAAGGCTCAGCTCTAAAGGACGGGATGTTATCTTACTTGGCTATTTGTGCCGGAGCCGCCGTACTTGGACGATTGTTCAGACATCGTTTTGAGTTCTGTTGATATTTCTTGAGCGAAACGATTTCGTAAGGATGGAGAATGAATTCACTATGCGAAACGACCAGGTATCGTATCTTATAACGATCTATTCACTCGCACAGTAGGGTTTGCACGTTTCACACAAAACTGGCAGACACGTGGTATAGCCAATACGAGTCGTTTACGGTCCGAAATGACTTGTCACAATTGTGACTCACAGTGGGTTCTTCGTAACGCCGTGAGGAGGGCCGTTGACGGGCGGCAGCTGCCTTGCCGTCAGTGGTGAACCTTGCCCAAGACAAAAGCGAAGCAAACATGCAGGCGTGCAGCCTGAAGGTTTGCAAAAAGAGGCCGCTTTCGGCCAGATCGTGGTCGATGCCGGACACATGGTGCAGGATATCATGCTGGCTGCGCGACCTGCAAGTACGATGTAGGACATGTGGTGCTTGGTACTACCGTACTGGTTTCCTCACAGTATATCCTAGCCGTTGCAAGTTTGTATCCTCTAGTTGTTACCACGCCAGTGACATAAATTGTTGATCCGTACGTCTGGTCTGTCCAACAGCACGTCAATATAGTTACAAATACACGGACGGGTAGCTGGAATATACATGCTCGTAAACAATCTGCATGGCATGCAGCATCGTCACTTCTAGGTTGAGATTCTCTCACCACATTGGTGCACGAGCCACGTTAACCGCTTAGGATCTGTGGGGAGCACCACCAGCCGTGCTCGATGGAGCCGTGAAACTCACAGCCCATAGCTACTGTACGTCGCTGCAGTCTCGCTATCAGCCAACCTAAACCTGTTCGATCAAGGAGAAGCTTCTGATAAGTTTAGGTGTCAAACCATAGCGCGAATGTGGGCGCTTAAGCTACAATCAACTTTATTCTACCAACCTCATTCGCGGAGCTGGACGTCGGTCATTCCCGTTGGTCTTTAGCGCTTCTGAGCCTCCGAGGATAGGCTAGGCACGGGTCGAGACTACAGATGCCTTTTGCGATGATGGAGTCCTTCGGGAAAGCAGTAACTCAAACGTGCACAACTACAACTTGACCCAGACTGGGCTGGATGGCGTACCTGGTGGACATTTGCCCAAGGTGCATTCGGTCTCGAAGACGGTCGCCGTTGTTGAGATCCATGTCACAAGCGATTTTGAGTTACGGGCTTTTGCCTGATCCACATCGCACCATGCAACATGGAAGCTATGTCACACAACTTCCAGAAGCAAAGCTTTCCGATTGGTCAAGGCTTACAACAGCAACATGGCAACATACCTCTGACCAATAGTGTGCTGCCATGTGGGCTGGTGTGAATCAACTACTACTTAACAGGCAACAGTGCAAACCTCGATGGATCACATTGGGTACTTGGTTTTCTGAATGTCACACTCAGTGTTGTCTCCTTCACCTGAGCGACATACACTATTCAACCTCACAGCACTTCGGTCAGCTCTTGTGAGCTACACAGTATTCACATATTTCCGCGTCTCGGCCGTGACCATGTATGCCGTGGACAAGATTGATAAGGTCGCAAAGAAGCCCGACCTGGTCCTGTTGTTGTCGCCAGATTATGAAGCACCAGGTCTTCCGGAAGAGCATCCACAAGGTCGGTTCTGCCCCGAGATCTCCGGTCGAAGTTACGCTGCTGATAGCCGCAGATGGCATGCAGGCCCAGTGTTCCCACGAAACAGTATCCGAAGACACCGTAGTGGACACCGGTTTTGCAGACAACGTTGGCGACAGGGAAGAGGTCGAGCAGAGCATGACTATTGAGCCAGACATCGACATCGGTGTGTCGCATCCAAAAGACGTCCTGGACCATGAAAGCACGAGCAACACTGTAACCGCAGACACCAGCTACAAACGATCCAGTGACACCTGTGATGAAGAGGCTTCCTGGGTCGAGATGCATGTATCCTCTGCACACTTAGTACAATCGAGCAAGTACTTCGAAACGCTGCTCACCGGCCCCTTTGCAGAAACGAAGGCATCCTCTGTGAGCGATGTCAGACGAATACCGTTGAAAGAAGTTGCGATCCCGCCATGCAGAATTTTGATGAACATCATCCATAATCGGACAAATAGTCTTCCAGAACGTGTCCAGGCCGAAACACTGTACCAGCTGTGCCTCCTCATCGACATGTGGGAAGTGCACGAGGCCACAGCCCTCCTGACCGACCGGTGGTTCACACAGCTTCGCGATCAGATTCCACAAGGAAAGTCGGCAAGGCTCCGACATTGGACGTTCATCTGTCATGTCCTTCATAAGCCTGAACAGTTTCAGGCCCTGACGGCTCTTTTGCAGAGACACTACGTCGCCTCGATGCCTCTCGATGATGTGCCTTTACCGGCCTCTTTTGACGGTAAGAATGCCATACTTGTCGGCCGCCGGTGCTAAATATGGTCCAGCAAAATTACAGAAATCCTGTCATAAGGCCAAATCACGATGCGCCAAGAGTCTGAGAGCATTGGTCTGCGACTACGAAGACGCGACGCGGTTAAAGTGCCAGCAATCCGAAAGCGACTGCGATGCCCTTGCACTAGGAAGCTTGATACGCGCGTTGAAAAGTGCAGGCTTGAGTGGTCCCGCCATCGAAGCATTTGAAGACACCATAGACGTGCTTGTTCACAAGCTCGATAACCTTCAAGTCACGAGTTCTTGCAACCCGACTGGATACTACGACAACCTGTGGGGTAAGAAGTCCAACAAGAAGGGTCTGAAAGCTGTGATGAGAGAAGGTGTCTGTGGGTGCAGTGGTCGCCTCTCGACCATCAGAGAGCGGCTGGAAGCGGATGTCGCGGGGATGGTGCTAGAAACAAACGCCTGATCGCCGCGATGCGGGCCACTACTGTTGAGGTACACAATGCAACATCTACAGGCTCGAGTCCGAAGGATGATGGGTAGGATTTTACAACCAAGAACGATGGAGGAAGATGGGAAAGTGAACCTTAAACCCTGAACCCTAAGCAGCAAGAACGGAAAGCGTACACGAATTAATCACGTGTGGCCTGATCAAGTATCTCAAAGCCACTCTTGCAGCACACTCCGGTGTATGTTACTCAGGAGAGCAGAATGCTGAGAATGGAGTGGTCGAATGCATTAGCTTACACGGCAGCTAATAGATGTCTCATGACGTCTCATGATTCAGTATCATTCGTAGGTCGGGGGTTCAGCTTTGCTTTGTGTTTTTGAATATCGTGTAGAATACAAAGAGATTATACATGATCTGTACTAGGGGAAATGTAGAGAAGAATAACTCAGCGGGTCGATCAAGTCTAGGATCAGTGAGTGCCTTTGATAGGTCCTATCCCTACTTAGTGGTATGTGCTTGACGTGTATGTGGATAAGTTGTCTTATTTCATGGTAGTTTGTTGGTCACAAAACAGTTGCGTGTAGATGTTACTTAGCCGCTTTGGGACGGCGCAAAGACTGACTTAGTAACAGAGCCCGAGCCTACCCCCGCACATGCACACATGACGAAACATCGAAACACAAATTGAGATTCCACCAAGATCCATAAATTCCTCACCCGGGGATGGGGTTACTCAGAATCGAACACCCTCCCCTGATGGTGTGAACTTAGGGGGGTGCAACATTTGAATCCATGCGAAATGACCAACGCGGAGGAGGAGAAGCGATATAGCCGCATGAAGAGGCTGCGCGGTATGGCAGTGACCGTCCCTACGATGGGTGATGACATTGACTACGAACACCATGCCGAGCCTCAAGGAGCTACCAATCGAGTTACGACAACGGATCTATGCGTTCGTGTTCACGGAGACACGATGCTTTCGCATGGCCATGCTTGCAAAAGATCCAATCATCACATTCGCAACCCCGAAGTCTCAGGCACTTCTTCACTGCGACACCGAAACTCGGCAAGAGGCTCTTCCAATATTCTGGGCCCATGTGCAGCTCTCGTCGCCGGTCAGTGTTCTTCACCAAGATTACATACGCGGTTTCCCTAGCACGGTTCGAAGGGGCTTGCAGTCCCTGGAACTGTCCATAAAAGCCGAACACTGGCAGAGGTACAAGAGCCACGTGTACGACATATGTCGCTTCTTCCCAGAACTACGCCGGCTCCGTCTAAACATTAGACTAGTGCGGACGGAGCATCCAGACCTTCAAGCGATCGATGTACCAGACAGTCAAGAGATTGTGGACGGTCACCACGATGTAGCGCTCATTGACCATACACTTGTGAGACTTTTGGATCAGCGAGTACATGGTACAGGAAGAGAAGTGACCCGGCGATTTGAGCGTGTTACAGGGATCTTACACTTCAACGCTGACCTTGACATTGACGGTGTGGGTGGCGGACAACGAAAGCTCTTACTGCAGACTACGGCTCGACATTTAGTTTGAGGAAGAGTCTTTTGTACCACCATCACATGATTTCTGAGGTCAAGGACGTAAATGTCCTCATCCTTCGCACAAGTTTCGAATACATAATCACGGCCTGTTTCGATCTGGTACAGCCTGGTATTCTAGACGTTTTCAATGCCTTCCCGCGTTCATACTCTCCTGTATATTCCCTGAATTTCCTGGTTCGAGCATCCATTTCAGGCGCGGTCGCTTCATTTGCTCCATCTAGCACGATAGGGGAACATGCTTTGCTCGTGAAGTGGTAGGTAGGCTGCTGCACAACCCAGTGTAACGTCGTAGGGGCTCTTCGTGACCTGAACTTTTGCCCAGCTTCCGAACAGTATGGAGCCAGCGGACCAGCCCGGTTTCTGCCTAGATGGCGTGTCTTCGACCACGGTGAACTGTTCTTCTATGGTATCGTGCCTCTCTTTCCGCCAGTGGATGCACCCATGTATCTGAGTGCCTTGTTTCGGTGGCTGCTTGTAGATCTTCTGGAACGCACTCTCGGTGATGGTATTCGAGCCTTGACTAAGCGGTATAGACGGTCTGGCCTTCTTGAGCGCGCTCCTGGTGATGGTGTTCGAGCCTTGACCAGGCCATACAAGTATTCTGGCCTGCTTGATACAACCCCAGGGGTCGCTTAATAGCACATCTACATCTGCTCGAGTTTCATATTCCTCCTCTTCCGCAAAGAGCATCACCCATTGATCGTCCGTGATACGCCAACTGGCTATCTGGCTCCAGAAAGTGTGAGGCTGGCCAGCTTCCGTTGGTACATTGTAAGTCGCCATATCTGTAGGACAAGATCCATCCTCGGAACAATGTAGATCTGCATCTGGGTATAGTGAGTATACCATTTCCTTAGCGGCAGTGGCAGGTGCGAAGTTACAATAACGCAGGTCAACCACGAACTGCAATGCTCGAAGCTTAGGAATCCATCTCGTTGCCTCTAGGAAGGCTTTCTGCCACGCTTCATTCTTCAAAGTCTTCACCGAACTCCGTGGTACATATATGACTAGCACGGAGATTGCCCTGTTCAGTAGAATCGAGTCCGACCGGCCTAGGTTGACAGTTTGAACGACTGGAGCTTTGAGCCTTAGCACACGCAAGATGGCGCGGTCGAAGTTCCTGCACACACGGCGGGTGATATTGAACAAGCCCAAATTCGAAAACGCTCGATATTGATCTGGGAAGAGCTTCTCGAGGATTAGATACAGAATCTCTACCGGCGGATCGAGAAGCTTCAGAGTCCTTACTTCCATTGATGGAAGTTTCCACGCGTTGCCTTGTTACCTATTTTTCTGCTACACTGGACGATACCTGAGACTCGGCGCAGGCTTCGGTTGAGATTCGGTAGAACTCTGAACAAAGACTATTTAGTGCTCGTTTTATGACCACACCCCAGTTCTAGTCAAACCACTGTACACAGCCTAAAAGTCATAATACCAGTTCACCGACCTATTTGGTGACAGTCGTTTGAATATACCCAAGGTTGACCATCTCCTGGTAGGATTCGCTCCGTGCGGTCATCCAGTGCTTTTGAGGTTCATCCTCGAACAAGATGCAATTCTTGCCGAGTTCATCATTACATATTCGCAAGCAAAACTGCGGATCCAAAAAGCCAACCTTCAACACGCAATGGCAACAGCGACCTTTTCAAATACCGATTCTTCGAGTCTGGACACGCGGATCAAGCCCAGACCAAGCAATTGCTACTGCAATTTGTGCCTCGGCAATGACTTTCCTCATCCTCATGGCGAAAGATATCTACCTCACCCATTCCCCTTCTACTGAAATGAAGGTAACGATCATAAGGCCACATTGTTGCTGGCCACAAGTAAGGGTGAAAGCTGGACCACTGATCGCTGTGACAACGAAAACTGTGCTGACACCTTTGCATACCTGCAGTTGTGTCTTAACACGCTACATTAGATAAGATGATTGAAAATTTAATCCCCCTTGCCTTCCACGACATGAGAGATGTCTTCTGCATCTAGCAGGAAGAATGCCTCCTATCATGGCGTGAATCATTGCAACAAGGCCAAACTACGTTGTGCAGCTGGAACAGACTTCTCGAGTTGCTCGGCATGCATTAACCGACGTATCACCTGCCAGACAGATCGATTTTCAATCCCAACAGGGCGTGCCTCCGCGAACATCATAGACCGATGTTGTGCCACCAGGGCTGTTACATAGCAATGACTGGGTTGTTGTTTGAGTAACATGAATCCCGTTCGGTTCGTTAGGAATTCTTTTGAAAGAAGGCCTGATTAGGTCAGTATAAGACTTGAGTATGTCAGAAATAGTGAGCACGAACCGTTGCGTCAACCTGGTGTCACCACATTCATGCTTCCCCTCGTGTGTGGTTCTTTCAAGATGAGGGTACACATTTTCCTCGCAGTGTTTTGAGTCACCAGATCCAAGCACATCCGAGTCAGGACGTGGTGATGGTGTTGGTGCTGGTGATGTTGGTGGAGGTGGGGCTTCGTTCCTCCTCAGGTTCGTTTATCTGTGGCAGCAATCGTTACTCCGCTTAGGCCACGATTACCTTACACCCGGAAACGTATCCCATTTTGGAGGCGACAACAGCTGATGAGACTGCGTAGGATTTCTGGACTCTGGTGCGCCCATCGTCGATCTGGCTCTGGTTTTGCATCTCTTTATGTTGTCTCGTGCCTCGAAATATTGTTTCCCACGCCTAAGAGCTTGTATTTCTTTTTCGAAAGACTTACGCTGCCTAGTGAGCTCAGCTTTCTTTGTGTAGACCTGCTCCTTAGCATCTTGTAATTCCAACTGCAATTTCGCGATCCGTGTTAGAAGACGGTCAGTTAATTCCCTAAAAGCAGCTAGTTTTTCTTCAGTGATTGCAGCGCTAGTCTTGCTGGAGCGGACGGCTCTGGCTGGTTGTCCTCGAGGACTCCTTGTTTGTTTCTTCAGCTGTGACCGGTGGTCGGTAGTCATTCGGTTAGACGCCTCACATCGGCCCTCTTCGCTGGTATAAATTCTACCTGCGGCATGCAGTATGCTGACGGTACGCATTACACCAGAAGACGATCTCGTAGACCTATCCGTAGTCCATGTTTTTCTTTCGTATATAGATTGGTAGAGGTTAATGGGTTGCTGTTGAGACTTCAAAGACATGGTTAATATGCTTTCCAGAACGTACATGACAGCAGAAAGTCAAGCTCAAGGCGTATACTTAAAACACATGACTTGTCGTTGCACTGCTAAACGATCATTATGCCAGCGTAGTAGTAATCTATGTAAGTAGGGAGCACCTGAACTTGAACCGGACTAAGAAAGTGTAGGCTTTCCCTCATTTGCTGGACAATAGGCGCCGACGTGGTGAGTCTCAAAGTGTGGCTCTAGTGGAGCTGCTCATGTCGGAAGGACATGAGTGCCTCTCTAATGCCGTGAAACACCTGCTTGTAACAAACTGTCGGTTTACCAGGGTCTGGCACAGACGAGCTTGTCGCGTACTTCTCTAGAATGACACGGCAGCATAAGGGAACGATCACATTGTGGCCAGCGAACAAAGCATGTACGGACAACAAAAGGTCTTACTGCAGGCTATGGCTCCACATCACATGGTCCGATACAGTTCTGTTTTCTGAGTTCCATATCCCATATCCCATCTTCTCCCCTCTCCTATCAGGGCCTCCACAGTACTCTGGCCCCCCAGATTATCATGCTATGTACAGCATATCCATTTTCAGACCACCATTGACAACTGCTCGTTAACACCCAGCAAGATAATGTCGACCCAGGTGATCAGAACTCTCTAGAGGTATGCTCGAGTATTGAGGTACGATACAGGACGGGCCAGGCCAACTCTTCAATGGAGGGTTGTTTCCTCTGAAATCGCGCCAATAAAAACTTTCTGTCGTTCCATCAAGAAGTGTGACATACAGAGCCTCCGTGGTAAATTTAAAGGAGCGTATAGTTGGTGCGTTGACAGCATGATAGCATAGGCGGGCGTACCAATATTGCTGGACTTGTGGCGAGTCTGGAGTATTTAGGAGAGGTGCTCTCTCCGGATCCGACTCGTAAAATTGAAGGTATGTAGAGACCAGATCTGTATAGTACTTTGCTGTACGCGCAAACTTCATATTCTGTGCCAACGACCATCACGGTAGAGGCACAGAAAATGTAGAGCTTGAACGACTGTGATGGTGTTTGTGTTCGGGCGAGCAAATTGCGGTGGGAGGAACCAAGAAATAGAGCGAACATCGACAACCGGTGGTAGAATCCAGGACATTCCTGCTCTCAGTCGATATTGCTCTGATTAGATGTAATTGGTATCATGATGTTCTTTAGAGAAATGACAACTTACACACGAGATTGTTCCTCGAGAGACGAAGAGCGTGATTGTGAACTGAGAGTGTTTGTTTTTTCTTCGAGCTGCCGTCTTCTTTTATGCATTCGTCCTGCTCTTGCACATTCGAGGCTTGATGGCGGCCATTGCCAGTGGCTATCAATGCTCGACGCCATAAGTACTAGTGCCCGTGACAAGGAAATCACCTTGACCTTACCGAGGACCTCGAGTTCCCCCTTTCATTTGAGCTTCGGGCTACGGAGTACGTTGTTCATGTTAGCGTTATCTCCGTACTCGCATGGACTGTGCTAAATCTGATATGAATTACCCACTAAATCACGCAGGGCTAGAATTCTTTGCATAGGGACGTTCAAGTCCATCATCCATGGCGGTGCACTGCCCACAGAAGACATGATTGCAATCACCGCTTCTACAGCGAGTTTCGCTATACGAGAAGCCATACTGCTTCTCACACCGGCAACAATAACCCTTCCACGTGTTAGACCATGTGATAGGCTTTACAACCCATCCTTCTTTCCAGCCCATCTGCCTCTCCTTTTGCTGTTTGTCTCGCCAAAGATTTACCTCTACCATGTCTTTGTCGTAGTCGTCGTCATCGTCGTCGTCGACATCAATTATATCGCCTGATCGGCAATCTCTAACCGCAGTGATGGTTCTTCCCAGGCCCGCTTGATCTATTCGCGTTGAGTGTGTTATCTTGCTTGTGAAGGTCTTATCGGGGTCGATATCGTCCTTTCTGGTCCTTTTAAGCTGATCAAGCCTTCCAACCGGTGTTGAATTCTGCCGCTTCCTTGGTCCTTGCTGGGCTTCCGGCTACAAGATTTTAGTATGGTGTTGGTCGACTTAGTGGGTCGTATTATGGGTTATTACCTTCACTTCGCGGCAGACATTGCTCTGTTCGTTCATGATATGTTTGTTGCTCAGGACGCGCCGTGGGTAAGGCTCTCTTAAAAGGGTGGAATTGACACAGATTATGGTGATGGAGGCTTGCAGACCAGCGCTTTCAAGGCTCTGAGACCCTCCCGTTCTGAGTTTTGACTTATTGCTTGTCGTGATGTGATTGACGCTGATGCTTATCGTAACGTAATGCCGCTCAACTGGTGGGCAACTACCGAGAATGACAAAAAATTCGTAGTTGCTGTTCCTATTTGTCTTATGAAGGAGGGAATTGGCTCGGTAACCGTCTAGTGGAAGGAATCCATCAACCCCAGCTGGATCAACCTAGTGGTATGAGATGTGGAAGGAATGGCTCCGCAGTCCGGCTGGGTGTGGCGACATCCCCGGCATACTCGACTCGTAGAAGTCCTGTGGGACCACGTTATCACAAGTCAAAATATGGCAGGGGGTACGTGAAAATCTCGAAGCACACGTGCGGAACCAGGCTGGCACTGAAGTGTTGAAATGTGCTAGTTTGTCAATCACAAAAACTAACAAACGAACCCACCCGCCCCTTGAGATCGATGTTTCACTTGATGTAACCTATTGGCCAGATGGTTTGAAGGGAATCCATTCCGCCAATGCCATGGTGCATGGCGGCAAATCGTGGAGGACATCGTTCCTCTCTTTTCCTCTCCTTTCCTGTCAGCGTATTGACAGCACTTAGGCCTCTCAAGATCTTCACACCCAATACCTCCATCTGGATTCGGTTCGAGTAAGGTTGGTGGCTGCTTGTCACATCCCAAGCCCAATCGCTCGGGTGAAGCAAACTTCGCAAAGGAAGGGTATACCCAGTGAGAGCGCCCCAGTTAAGATGTTGTACCGTGTCATCCTTATATGCGATGGATACAGACTTCGCATTAGCGTAATAAAGGCGCACGGTATCTGGACTGACGAAAGCATGAAAGGCAACCCGAGCCTCCCAATAGTGACGAACTAGTGGCATGAGTGGCCAATTTAGGAGAGGTGCGATCATCGGGTCTTTTTCGCAAGATCGAACGTATTCATTGATGAGTTTTGTACACTCACATGCGATGTTCCAGAACTCTGTGTTGGCCGTGCAGTTAGGGCTAACGTCGCGGTACGTGCATAGAAAGAACAAAGCCAAGGAGGCTGGGATCTTTTCAGATCGTGCGACCAGGGGGGCATAGGTTGGCGGTATGAAATCGCGAATAGAGTGAACGTCGATGTTCGCCGGTAGTAATAGAGACATCTCTACCAAGCGCTTAAAGATGATATCAGTAGCGATGAAACCGATAGAAGTCTCAAGCGTCCCGAACCCTCTTTTATGGTGACCAAACTCTACGCTACCTAGTTCAGAGGGGTTATGAGATAAGTCTATTTAGGCGAAAGTCTTTACTGAGCGTGAGCGTTCTTTGGCAAATGAGCCACTTCCTCCCCACTGTACTGTAGGCCGTGTGACGATCAGCGCTCGGGCGACCAATTGTTGAATCTTCGTTCCTCCTCAGACAAATAGGAACAGCAACTACGAATTTTTTGTCATTCTCGGTAGTTGCCCACCAGTTGAGCGGCATTACGTTACGATAAGCATCAGCGTCAATCACATCACGACAA